>Ga0209752_1000106_pt1 | contig 37430 bp, 35 predicted proteins | sample METZYME_3_250m_FD_187548 | JGI IMG/M metagenome (GOLD analysis project Ga0209752, IMG submission 187548) | Marine microbial communities from oxygen minimum zone in mesopelagic equatorial Pacific - METZYME_3_250m (SPAdes) (version 2) | ecosystem: Environmental > Aquatic > Marine > Oceanic...
CGTCGTCCACTCCAGCCATGTCGAAGGGGTCGTCTGATCGAATCGAGAGAGGACGCAAAAGGCGTTAGCGTTAACGAACCCCAAATCGAGGCCGCAGGCCGTCAACACGTTGGGAGTTTTACGCAAGGGAGCGTCGTCGGTCACTTGGTACGGTTAGGTTCGTTCATGGCGATGGGGTCGATTACCATGAACGTCGCTCAACTCGGCGAAGCCGTCTACCTCGGATTCTTAGGCACAGAAGCGCTCGCAGCCATGGGTTTTGCCTACCCGATCACGATCACGTTATTCGCATTTGCAATGGGTATCGGTACCGGCGCGTCATCGGTGATCGCACGAGCCGCGGGTAGTGGCCAACGCGGCGACGTCCGACGCCTGGTTTCACACGCCGAACTACTGGCGGTACTCGTCGGGACTATTTTAGGTCTGGGGGGCTATTTCGCTGCCCCGTCCATCGCCGCTTTGCTTGGCGCACAAGACGCGGTACTCGCCATGACGGTCGAGTACCTTCAGGTCTACATGATCGGGATGCCGTTTTTTCTACTTTCCATTGTTGGATCAACCCTCTTGCGGGCCACCGGCAGTGCAGCAAGTCCCGGCATCATTATGACCGCGGGCTCGATTATCCAAATCATACTTTGCCCATTTTTCATCTTCGACTCATTCTGGGGCCTCGGCCTCGGCCTTGGTATCGCCGGCGCTGCGTGGGCATACGTCGTTTCGAGATTCATGAGTGTTTTTCTATTCGTGTTGCTTTTGGTTAGGGCTCGCATGGTCCACTGGTCGATTGTAGGCGTCATCAATTCCTGGAAAGCTATTCTCTACGTCGGGGGACCCGCTATCGCGAGCGGACTCGTGCAACCATTGTCCATGGCAATCATCACCCGGTTGCTCGCATCTCATGGGCATGAGGTGGTCGCTGGCTTCAACGTTGCCTCAAGAGTCGAAACCATGGCACATATGATCCTCTGGTCGGTTTATTCCTCATCAGAACCCTTTATAGGACAAAATTGGGGCGCGCGGCTTTACGACCGGGTCAAGAAAGCGTTAACGCTCTGCCATGGGTTTTGCCTCGCCTGGGGCGTCTTGACATTCGCGGTGATGATGCTCGTCGGAACAACGCTGGTCGCCATGATCGACGACAATCCTATCGTCATAGACGTCGCCCGTTCTTTCTTTTTGGTGATTCCGCTCAGCATTGGATTCATGGGAATGATGTCGGTCGCCAGCTCCTGCTTCAACGCCCTTGGAAAACCGTTTCCACCATTCGTGATTTCCTTGCTTAGGACCCTCATTTTGTACGTACCGCTAGCTATCCTGGCGAATCGTCTCTGGGGTTACCAAGGAATCTTCATTGCCACCGCTGTGACGAACATCGTGGTCGGCTTGATGGCATGGATCTGGAATCGATCCTACGTCTACAAGATAGCGGCTCTATCCGCCTAATCTGCCTGGCGTCGCCCAGTCTCGGCAATAAAACGGGCTCCTTGCTCGGCAATCATCACCGTGGGGGCATTGGTGTTGCCCGAGGTGATGCGTGGCATCACCGACGCGTCAATGACCCGCAAGCCATGGATGCCACGAACCCGCAGTCGATCGTCCACCACAGCGAGTTCGTTGTTGCCCATCGCGCACGTCCCTACCGGGTGAAAAATAGTGGTGCCTAGGTCCCTAGCCGCATCCAATATCTCGTCATCCGAGCTAATCTGTGAACCCGGAAGCCATTCCATCGGTTGAAATCGAGCCAGAGCTTCGTCCGCCATGATCCTTCGGGTAAAGCGCATCCCTTCAACGGCGACCTGGCAATCTTCTTCGGTCGCAAGGTAGTTGAGGGTAATGGCCGGATATTGTTCTGAGTCGCGACTCCTGATCCGCACATGACCTCGACTGGTGGGCTGAAGGTTACAAACTGACGGCGTGATTGCATCGAAACGGTGGAGTGGCTCACCAAAACGATCCAACGACAAAGGCTGTACGTGCCATTCGATATTGGCAGAATCCCTTCCCGGATCACTTTTGGCAAACGCCCCTAATTGAGACGGGGGCATGGTGAGCGGCCCTGATCGAAACGCTAAGTACTCGAGTCCCATTCCTACCTTGCCTAGCCAGGTTCGCGCTCGACGATTGAGAGTGGCCGTATTACGCACCTTGAATATAGTGCGGATCTGCAGATGATCCTGAAGATTCTCACCCACGCCGGGAAGAGGACGAACCACTGGGAGGTCATTCGCCTTCAGGAGCTTGGGCGCACCGACCCCGGACAATTGAAGCAATTGTGGCGACCCAATGGATCCTGCGGAAAGCAAAATTTCTCCATCCGTAATAAACGTCTCTAGATGATTTCCAATTTTAACGTTGACACCGGTTGCCCGCGGTTCGCCTCGATGCTCGGTGAACAAAACGCGGCGTACATTGGCATCGGTTAGCACCGTCAGATTCGACCGGTTCATCGCGGGACGCAAAAACGCTTTGGTCGCACTCCAACGCACCCCGCGCCGTTGGTTCACTTGAAAATACGCGTTCCCAAAATTATCGCCGCGATTGAATTCGGCAATTTTCGGAATGCCACAGGCCTCAGCCGCATCCCGCCAAGCGTCCAATATTTCCCAGTTCACCCTTCGTTCTTCGACTCGTAATTCGCCACTGGCACCGTGCCACGCATCCTCGCCATGCTGGTAGCGTTCAGACCGCTTGAAAACCGGTAGCACATCATCCCAACCCCAACCGCGATTGCCTAATTCAGCCCAGTGATCGTAATCGCCGCGCTGCCCCCGCATATAAATCATGGCATTAATGGAAGAACAGCCACCAAGCCCCTTGCCACGCGCGTACCCGATTCGTCGGCCGTTCAGTCCTTCATCTGGTTCCGTTTGATAACACCAGTCCGTGCGGGGATTACCGATGGTATATAGGTAGCCCACCGGAATATCGATCCAGAAATAATCGTCTTTTCCACCTGCTTCAAGCAGTAAGACCTTGCAATTCGGGTCATGGCTCAGTCGGTTCGCCAAGACGCAACCCGCAGTGCCTGCACCGACAACGATGTAGTCAAATGTCGCGTTAGAGCCTTTGGTCGCGACCCCCATTCTCAGGCTCGTTTCACGTCGTCAGCTGTGCGGGAGACGAAACAGTTGGATCATTCAAATTCGAAATAGGCATTAGAGACGACGGTCCGTTCGTCGACACGCCCTTCGAATTGGAAGCGGTTCTCGCCGTCTGCCCACGCTTCGATTTGCAACGTCTCGCCCAGGAAAACGGGCGCGGAAAACCGCACCTTGATCCGTCGAAATCGAGAAGCATCGCCACCGCAAAGTCCTTCAAGTAGAAGGTGTGCGCAATGACCGAATGTGCACAGACCGTGAAGAATCGGCTCATCAAACCCGCCAAAACTTGCCGACTCCGGATCGATATGAAGAGGGTTGTAATCACCAGATAGTCGGTAAACATGCGCCTGATTAGCAGGAATCAACGTAGTGGAACAAAAATCGGGCGGGCGATCTGGAGCGACGAGCTTTTCCGAAAACGTCACCCCCGCCCCTTCAAAGGGCTCAATGTCTCCAAGCTTTTCGACGCCGCGCCGAAATGATCCGTTGACCATCCGCACGCAATCGTTCCCTGACGCGTCAGTTACCAAACTTTCATACTCACAAAAGCCGTTACCGGTACCGCGTGGGTGCACGCCAATTAGTCGAGATCGAACCGTTACTTCGCCCGAAATCGGGAGCGGTGCAAGTACTTCGAGGTGCCGTTCTGCATCAATGTTGAGAGGTCCCGGCGAAGACGGTATTAGACTCGTATCGACGGGCGCGCCGCTCCCTCCCCAACGAATCGCGAAGGTCGGAAAAACGGCAAATTGAGGGTGGCCTTCATAAACGAAACGAAGATCCTGCGTTCCAATGCCCACGGCATACAACAAGACATCGCGTCGATCGTAACGAATCGCCACGGGTTCACCCCAGGGGCCAGGTTTTCCATCGGGTAAAGCTTGAGTTGCTTGATAAGTGGCCACGCGACTCGCTCTCAGACAACAAATAAATCGGTTATCACGCCCTATCTCTTACCCATCGATCGCTAATCATCGGAAACCAGCACGAGCGTCCCGGTGGTCGACAACGTTCCGCCGGTACCGTTGACCACGCACGTATGCGAATCCGTTTGCTTGCCTTCGATACCGTTGACGCCATCTTCTGCCGTTCCCGACAGCTGTCGATAGGCTTCGACCAGCAGTTGCATCCCATACATCCCTGAGTGATTAAATGACAAACCACCCCCGTTGGTGTTGATCGGCAGGCGACCACCGGGCGCGGCATCCCCGTCCTTCCACAACCGATAGCCTTGGCCCCTCGGCGCTAAACCAAGCATCTCCGCAGTAATTGCCGCCGTGATCGTGAACGAGTCATAGATCATCGCCATATCCATGTCCTGAGGACCGAGACCAGCCATCTCGTATGCGATCGCTGAAGACCGGGCCGCGGAAGTCGCGGTGAAATCGTCCATCTCGAGCATATTCTGATGTGCCATGGATTCACCTGCGCCGGCAATCCATACTGGGTTAGTACGCAGGCTTCGCGCAATCTCAGGTCGTGCAACAATGACCGCGCCGCCATGGTCTGTGACCAAACAACAATGAAATAACGTCAGTGGCCATGCAATGATTCGAGCATCCAAAACATCTTGTACCGTAATCGGGCCGCCAAACGGGTTGGGTGTCCGCTCCCCTAATTTCACCTCTGCCTGAGAAGCATCCGCAAACATCAAAGCGCGCGGATTCTTCTGCGCCCATTCACGCGTCACGACTGAAATGTGTGCGAAGTCCTCAACCGTTGACCCGTACTGATGCATGTGTCGAACCATGGCATGCGCGTACTGCGAAGGCGCACCAAAGGTTCCATACGCCATGGTCATTTCTGCGCCGGGTGGCATCTCTCCGCGGCCACCACCACCGCCACCGCCACCGCGATACGACCAACCCGCCTCGCCATGACTGACAACAGCGATATCTATGATTCCTGATGCGATGGCGGCCAACGCATGATGCACGTGTATCTCAAACGAACAGCCGCCAACCGACGTTGTATCAATGTAATGCGGCCGTATGCCTAGGTGTTCTGCCAACTCCACCGACCATCCAGTCGAGAAAATGCCTTCAATATCCGATATGGGTATGCCCGTATAGTCGGAAACGTTCTTGATCGCCTCAATGTGATGTTGCAGCGAGGTAACTTTTTCACCGCGTTCCTCGGGATAGCCGATTTCGTTCGATTCCGCCGCTCCGACGATGGCCGCGCCCATCGATAAATTTGTTGCTGCCATCGTTACTCCTCCACCATCCGCCAAAATGGGATATGCGTATCATCATCCGCTTGTTCGAATTCGACCTTGACCTTTGCCCCTATCTTGATGTCTTCAGGCTTATTCGGATCCACGCCACGAAGAACCGTCATCATCCGATCACCTTCGTTGAGATCGATGTATGCGGTGACATACGGAACTTCTTCGGCCCAACCACCAAACGCACGATGCTGCACCGCAAATGTGTGCAGGCGACCTTCACCACTGCCCTCGATCCATTCCAAATCCGTCGAGTGGCACGATGGACATATCAATCTCGGATACCAGTGCACTTTCCCGCACAACGTACAGCGCGGCAGCATCAGCTTGCCTTCCTTAGTGCCATCCCAAAACGGCTGATTGTGCTGCCCCTTACGAGGGATGGGTTTGTTATACGCCACGTTCGTCCTTCCTCAGTTCTTCGCCCGACTGTCAAACTTAGCACGAGAACCGAAACGGCGTTACTGGTCGGTGGGCGTCAGAACATCGACGTCCTCGAATCGATCAAAACCGCCACCCCATCCTGCTATAGTTTGCAGCGGGAACGAGCCGGGATGGAAACAGCGCTTTAGATCGTTTTCCGCCCGCTGCAGAAAACCAAATCGCGTCACGGCGCGAGGGTCTACGGTGTCGCCAACCGATAGGTTCGGCCAGCCTCTCGACCACTACATTGAAGGACGTTATGAACTACACGCGATTGAACACCTCCATCAGCGATGGCGTCGGCCATATCCAACTCGCGGCACCCGACGAATTTAATCGAATGCCCCCTGCTTTCTGGAAAGAGTTTCCAGCAGCCGTACTGGATATGGATTCGAGTGGTAGCGTTCGCGTGTTGGTGATTTCCGCACAAGGCAAACACTTTTCCTCGGGCATGGATACGGCCGCTTTTACTGCTCCAGCGACCGAGCAATCCTTTGACGCAGGTCGACGGGGCGAGCGTGCCCGTCGCAACCTCGCGGGTATGCAGGATACGTTCACCACCATCGAAACGGTCAGGATGCCCGTGTTAGCCGCTATTCAAGGCGCTTGCATTGGAGGCGGTGTCGATATGGTTTCAGCTTGTGACGTACGTTACTGCACATCGGACGCCTTTTTTTGCATTCAGGAGATCAATATCGGGTTATCTGCGGACGTCGGTACATTACAACGTTTGCCGAACCTTATCCCCGATGGACTGATGCGCGAGCTCGCGTACACAGGGAGACGTCTATTTGCAGAGGAAGCGACGGAAGTTGGCCTTGTTAACAACGTTTATGCGACCCACGACGAGATGTTGACGTCGGTCATGTCCATCGCGAAAGAAATTGCCTCCAAATCGCCGCTCGCTGTCACGAGTACCAAACACCTGCTGAATTACGGTCGTCAACACAGTATTCAAGAAACGCTCGAATACCAGTCGGTTTGGATGGGTGCCGTATCCCAGGGAACCGAAATGCAGACATATTTTCGGGCCAAATCCGACGGCGGCGAACCTTCGTACGAAGACCTTCCACCGCTCGATTAACACAACCTCTAAGGACATAGCAGTGAGCGAACAACCTGGGCTACTGGACACCATATACAACTGCCGCGCGATGCGACGACTAAAACCGGACCCTGTGTCCGAAGAAGATATCCTTCAGCTGATCGATGCCGCGAACCAGGCCCCAACAGGTTCCAATCAGCAAGGCGCTCGGTGGGTCGTGGTACGGGATCCGGATCAGCGAAAAGCCCTCGCTGATTTAAACCGATCCGCGGTGGAAGCGTATATCGGCCCGGCATCTGCACGGCCTACCGCTTTACCGCATCAGAACGTGGATAAACGCTCGCGAATGCTCGACGCCGTGCTCTGGCAAGCCGAGCACATGCATGAAATTCCCGTCCTAATCGTCGCTTGTTACCAGTTCGACGGACCCATTGGCGATGGCGTACCGAGTGGTGGCGGCGGATCAATCTGGCCGGCAGTCCAAAATCTGCTTCTGACCGCACGCGCATTGGGTTTAGGCGCCGCACCCACTACCCTGGGGTTGTCGAATCCAGCCGCGGTAAGAAAAATACTGAACCTGCCCGACAACATGGCTGCCTATTGTCTCATCCCGGTCGGTTACCCTCTTGGAAAGTTCGGTTCCGTTACACGATTACCTGCTGCCGAAACGGTGCGATGGGACAGGTGGGCATAGAATAATGACGGAAATGCGAGTGAGCCCAAACCCAAGGAAATGATATGGATTTAATGACATGGTCTTGGATATTCATGGTGGTCTACATCGGCGGCATGTTAGCCATTGGCGTGATCGGACAACGTCGGGTTAAGCACGCCGACGATTTTGCTACGGCGCGCGGCTCGTACGGACCGATTTTCCTGGCATTCGCGTTTGCCGCAACAACCGCTAGCGGAGCGACTTTTCTTGGTGGACCCGGACTCGGATACCAGTGGGGGTTCGCTTCGCAATGGGGGAACTTTCTTTATCCCATTGGCGTGTATTTCGGGGTTCTCATATCCATGCGCCTAATTGCGACCACCGGAAACCGGTTCGGCAACCGTTCTATTCCCGAATACCTGGGCGATCGGTACCAGTCCGAAGGTATACGCGTCATGGTCTCTATTTTTTCGTTGGTTTTGTTCTTCTACCTTGCTGGTCAACTAGTTTCAGGGCTCGTGATGTTCGAAATTTTTCTAGGGCTCTCACCGTTCTGGGCACTGCTGATTACGACCACGGTACTCCTTTTTTACGTCGTCCTCGGTGGCGCTCACGCGGACATTCTTACCGATGGGGTCCAAGGATTCATGATGCTGATCGTGGCTATCGTCGTGATCGTTATGGTGCTCACGGGTTTCGGCGTGGACGGGGGTCTATCTGGACTTATTGACCGCTTACAGACGCAGAACAGTAACTTGGTGCAACCACTAAATCCGGAATCAGCGCTGACGCATTCGTGGTGGGCAATCACCGCTGTCCTTTTTGCCCACATCCCGCTCGGTCTGCTTCCCCATCTTGGCAACAAGCTTTGGGCCCTAAAAGGTGTCGGTGACCAACGTACGTTCATCAAACTCGCGTTTCTTTTTGGATTGACCCTCGGGATGATGGGACTCGGCGGATTGCTCGCGAGAGCGCTCCTCGGCGACGCGCTCCTCTTTGAACCTGCCAATCCCAATCAAGCGCTTCCTCTCGTTTTCATCAAGTTGTTCCCGACCTGGTTAGCGGCACTCGTTGGCGTGGGGATTCTCGCCGCAATCATGTCCACGGCCGACGGTCTGGTGGTCTCGTCGTCGCAAATCGTGGCGAACGATCTGTACCGGCGATCAATTGCTCCGCGTCTCAAACAACCCCCGTCCGAAGACCAACTTGATCAACAGGTCCTGACAATAAGTCGGATAACTACGGTCGTTGTACTTGTCATCACCATGGGTATGGCTTGGACACTTATGAAAACCAACATTGCGCTAATTGTTTGGATCGGCACCGGGGGCATGATGGCGGCATTTGCCGGGCCCTTAGTGGTCGGCGCGTTATGGCGAGGCGTCACCCGCGCCGGCGCCTACACCGGACTCGCGTCGGGTTTCGCCACGTTCCTTGTCCTTCACATGCAATTATTGGATCCGTCATGGTTTGGTAGTGGATGGTTGCACGGGGCGGTCGTTTGGTTGCACGGCGAGGGACCGAATCCATTTTCTTGCGCAGCAATGGGCGAAGCGGTCTCAGTTTCTCTGACCTTCCTGGTGTCTCGAAGCACCCAACCGCTACCTGAGTCCCATCTTGACGGCATGTTTACCGAACCCGCATAAAAACTGTATCTCGCTATGAGACATACTGCGGGAGTCGAAGAGATTCTGTGGCCCGACGGTGCGCCGGGCGCTCTCGGCGCGACCGTCCTCGATACCCCAGCTCTAACTTGTCACGTGGCCGAGGCAGGTAGCGGCTGCGGCATCATCGTTTGTCCAGGTGGCGGTTACCGAATACTTGCGTCCGATCACGAAGGCTTGCAGGTCGCCCAAGCATTGAACCGGATCGGAATCACTGCGTTTGTACTAAGGTATCGTGTAGGCACACGTTACGGAACGGACATTTCGCTACTCGACGGACTGCGAGCAGTCCGGTTCGTGCGTCACTATGCTGAAAAGTGGGCGATAAAGCGCATCGGTATTCTTGGATTTTCGGCGGGTGGGCACCTCGCTGTCTCAGTCGGCACGCACGTTGACGAAAGCGATCGGGAAGCCTCCGATAGCATTGACTGTGAATCATGTCGGCCTGACTTCTTGGTTCCCATCTACGCCGTCACCAATGGCATCAAACGCGGTCGTAAAGCCGACGAGTACACCCCCGCCGACACAAAGGTCACCGCCAATACGCCGCCAACGTTTTTGGTCCACACCCACGAGGATCGGGTTGTCTCACCGGCGCAATCGGTACTCTTTTATGAAGCCATGCTTAATGCCGGCGTCCAATGCGAGCTTCATATCTATGGCTACGGCGAACACGGCGTAGGTCTCGCGATCGGCGACCCGGACGTAGGTGAATGGTTTAACGCGATGCGGAACTGGCTACGTCGATCCGGCTTTCTCTCGGATAAGCCGAGGTTTGCTGTACGAGGACAACTCGTCATCGACGGCGTGGTGCCCGGAATGGCTTGGGTTACATTTGTGCCGAATGATCCATCGGCACCCATCGCGCGGGTCAAACTTAACCGGGCCGAAAACGGCGCGTTCTCGATCGATTCGCAGCACGGTCCAACGGAGGGAGATCACCGTGCCATCATTCACCACATTAGCGAGCAATACCCTCATGTGGCCACTGGAGCCTACACCCTCGACGACGCTGTCCGTTACGAAACCGCAATCAACATTCGTAAGTCGAAGAAGATCAATCTACGCCTAACCAGCAGCCAAACGCCGTCATGACGTCGGCACATCCGTATATAAAGGCAGCTCGCCCAAGCCTAGCGCCTTACGAAACGTATTGTGATAGTGGTGCAAAGGCGGCTCGTTGCGGCCAAATATGACGTAATCCTGTAATCCCGATTCCGCAGCTCGTTGTGTGGTTACGGCGAGTGCATAGTCTTCCTTTTCAACCACGGCAGAAAATCCCTCCCCGAAGGATTCACCTAACTCGGGGTTGTCGGAGATCGTTGCTGGATCGCCGTAGTAGCTCACCCGCGAGATCGAGCGGCCGGGATCTTGGGGATCAGGATATACGCGGACCACAACAATGCGCCGATTGCTCACATTGATCACGACGTTGGGGTAAAGAAAATAAACGGGGAACCCACCATGATGGATGTGCCAGTGGGCTTCCGCTTGACCCCGTAACTGATCGATGGACTTCAGGCATAGCACCATCCGGTGATTACGCTCGTACGAACGATACGAAAGTACGTCGCCGTGAAAACTGTTTGCTAGGGTGTTCCGATGCAAGCGCTTAAAGTGATATGTCTCGCCGAACGTATCGGTCGCCAACTTCCAATTCAGTCGCATATCGAAGCTTTGTTCACCAATGAACGTGTACTGATCCCAGCCCCAGTGAGCGAGATCGTCCTCCAATCCCTCAAATAGACTGTCGGCATTGATCGCCACATCGGGGTTCATACTGACCCACAAAAATCCGTGTTTTTCCATCGCGGGCAGTTCGATGAGACCGCGACACGATGAATCAAATTCACCAAAATGTTCCCGCATGGGGACGCCAATCAAGGAGCCAGTAGAATCGTATGTCCAACCATGAAACATACACGAGAATGTGGCCTTGGAGCCCCTTCTCTCATGCACCACCATGGGTCCTCGATGCCTGCAAGAATTTAGAAATGCTCGAAATTTTCCCGACGGATCACGAGTACCTAGGATAGGGACACCGACGTCGTCGCAGGTAATATAAGAATCAGTCTCCGGCAGATCCCCGCTCAAGCCAATCACCTGAGGATGGCCCAAGAAAAAGGTTTCCCATTCCCTGTTTAACAAGTCTTGGCTTGTGTAGGTATCGGTCGGACACATGCGGATACCACCCGCATCAGCATTGACGCCAGCGTCAAGTTGACCCATCAGTTCGCGCAAGACCTCTACCTGGACTTCGTGGCGCACAACGTTTTCTCCCACCGCGGTTCCTGGAAACATGCTAGCGAAATCGCAACGTTGTACGCTACCCGGTATGAGCACGACATTTTATGAACATCTCTTCGGCGTACGAGACAAAGTCGTCTTAGTCACCGGCGGTACCCGCGGCATCGGTTTGATGATTGCTGAAGGCCTGGTTCGCTGTGGCGCGCGGGTCTATATCTCCTCGCGCAAGGAAGACGCTTGCCGAGACGCCGAGGCACAACTGTCAAAACTCGGTGTATGCGTCGCCATTCCTTGCGATATTTCGACCATCGCGGGCTGTCAGGAACTTGCCCGGACACTCCAAGCATCGGAAGACAAGCTTCACGTCCTGGTCAACAACGCCGGTTTAACCTGGAGCTTGGACATCGACGAGTTCACCGAAAAGGCCTGGGATCGAGTCATGGATTTGGATGTTAAAAGCCCATTTTTTCTTACCCAAGCGTTACTGCCACAACTTCGAGCCGCCGCCACGCCGGATCAGCGCAGTTCCATCATCAACGTCACCTCTGTTAACGGACTGAAACCAGGCGGACTTCGAAACTATTCGTACGTTGCCGCCAAAGCCGGGTTAGGTCAATTGACGGCGCAGATGGCGCGAGACCTCATGGACGACCATATCAACGTCAATGCGATCGCCCCAGGCCCTTTCAAATCAAAAATGACCGCTCCACTTTATGCAACCGAAGAAATGGAAGCCCAAGTTAGGGAAAGCTTCCCGATGAAGCGTTGGGGATCCATGGAGGATGCGTCGGGCCTTACTATATTTCTCTCATCGCGCGCCGGGTCTTACTTGACTGGGGTTACTCTTCCCTGTGACGGTGGGGCAACAACGATCGGTTAAATGATCGCAATACGACGTCGGACCCCGCCGCGACATCGCTGCTATCGCTCCACACGCTGAGCCCGCGAAAATTCGGCAGGGTTTCGAAGCATATGGGCGGCGCCATGAGATTCGTTGATAGCAGCGCGTTCTCCATACAAACGTTCCTTCATCCAACCTAATACATCGCGATTCTTCGCCACACCAAGTTGTCTCTCGGCGGTCTGTAACGCGACTGGGCGTACGTCCTCCAAGCTCGAGGTTGCGTGCACGAACCCCGCCTCCTTGGCCGCCGGACCCGTCCAGCGACGCGCAAGTACGACCGTTTCATGAAAAGCACCTATCGGAATTTTGTGTCGGAAAAGTGCCAACTCGGGCTCCGGTATCGTCATGCCTATTTCAACTTCGTTTGCGCATAAGTAGCCTCGATCTTCTCGCATGATCCGCAAGTCATGACATAACGCAACCATGAAACCCGCGCCAAAGGCATGGCCGTTCACGGCTGCCACGGTCGGGATGGGAAACGTTATCAAGCGGGCACACAGTGCCATGTATTCTCTACCAAAGACGTCCCGATCTCCGCCGGGGTGGTCGCCCCGCGCCGCCATCCAGTCGAGATCTAATCCATTAGAAAAAAACTTTTCGTTCGCAGAAGTAGTGATCATAGCGACTGGACCCGTGGACATCTCAATCTCATCGAGCACGGTGTTAAATGCACGAACGAACGTCGTATTCCATCGGTTTTCGCCGGCCGTCATCGATACAACAAAAACATCGCCTTCGCGGTCGAGCTGGATTAGATCTTCCGTCATGAGGCTGCCTGCGCGGCTTCTTCTCGGGCCTGACGGACTTTTTCGTTGGTCTGATTGAAGAGCAGTTCGCGGCGTTGTTTCTCTTCTTCTTCCGACAATTCACGTCTACCCAATTCGCGTCCCACTCGATAGCCGGTCTCCACAGCCGGGCGTTCACGAACCGTGTCCACCCATCGTTTAAGATGCGGGAACGTTTCCCACATCGTTTCGTCAATCATGCGTCCGATCAACATGGCCCAAGGCCACGTAATAATGTCGGCAATGGTGTAGTCCGGACCCGCCAGATAGTCGTTAACAGAGAGTTGCGCGTCCATGACACCTGACAAGCGATCTACCTCGCCGACGAAACGCTTAATCCCGTACTCAAGCTGCTTGGGATCGTCAGCAATGTTACGGCCGTAGTTCTTGAAATGGTTCGCATTACCCATCATCGGACCGAGATTTGCCATTTGCCAATGGACCCACTGCATCACTCTCGCGCGTTCGCGCGGCGTAGACGGAAGAAACATCCCACTCTTGTCGGCCAGGTACTCAAGAATTGCGCCCGATTCGAAAATCATCACGGGATCACCACCATCCGCTGGTTCGTGATCAACGATGGCTGGCATCCGATTATTGGGGCTGATCCGCAAGAACTCCGGCGTGAACTGATCGCCGCCCCCGATATCAACGGGCACGATGTTGTATTCCATTCCGCATTCTTCAAGCATGATTGTTGCTTTCCAGCCATTCGGCGTTGGCCAGTAATGTACGTCAATCATCCACATTCCCCTTGATCCACCGATTTGCTTCACTTTAACCGACCAAATCGAAACCGACGAGTCCGGTTGTCACGTTTTTAATTTCCGATCGATCCTTAGTCTATTTCGAGATTCTATAGACACGCTCGTTGCGCCGAAAACACCGACTCAACCATCGTAGAATCCCATGGCATGTAATCCTAAAAGGTGGCGTTCGCGGTCTGAGGAGATTCGTTCAATAGATTCGGGCTGCAGGTGGTTAATGATTGAGGTCGGTTTGATTCGCTGTGCGATGTCGCGTCTCGCATAGTGTATTTGCAAGAAAAACCGACCTTTATCCTCATCGGAAGTCGGTAGTCGTCGGTGCCATACGTCTGAAACGAATAACGCAACATCACCGGCCCGCGCGGTTAACACGGTCACCCCTTCTCCCTGCCATTGGAGGTCTACATCGTGTAACCGTTCCGCGGGCGGGAATAGACCCGAACGGTGACTCCCCGAGATAACCCCCGTCGGACCACAGGCCAGAGGACAATCCATCAAAAAGACATGCACTCCTATGGCAAACACCGGATGCGGAATGTCTTCAGGCCAACTCTGGTCCGGACTTAGAGGAATGTGTGGCCCGGCATCAATGTGCCAAGCACCACCGCCATGACGATGTTCGGTCCGAGCAGGATTTCGCCAACAGGTATTGGCGATGATGTGAGCGTCTTCCCCAAGTAACGGGTCAATGACATCGAGAATTTCTCTTCGCCCCACGAGTTGTTGACTCAATCCACTACGGTTGAACATTTCGTATCGAAAGTCGTCTTCGATGCCGCCCCGTTTATTCCCCCCTCGACCGTCCGGCGGTAGCTGCTCATAGATCGACTCGATCTCGGTTTTGGTAGCTGCGATCTCATCCGCTGTAAATGCGTGTCGAATGATCGCGTAACCATCACGCTCTAATTGAACCGAAGCTTCCGGCACCCGATCTTCGCGAACCGCCAAATAGCCGCCTGGTCGCATCCTTTTCAGCATATTCCGCCTCCTATCCGTGTCGTTAATCGGGGTGTACCGACCCTTAGTTTTCGACCCCCAGTCGTACCAAAGTATCGCCGATTTCCAAACACAATCCTTACGAACGTGATCTAGCTCGGACTATACGTCGACGACATTGGTGGAATAATGAACCGGTCACCTAGTACCGCCGCGTCGACTCACCTCAAAACCGCGCTACACTCACTGAAGGTTCGCCGAATGAGTCGATTGTGTCGATACCGCTCTCTGGAATTCGTGTACTTGATTTTTCCCGCATCATTGCGGGTCCGCTGGCCACTCAACATCTCGCCGATCTCGGTGCGGAAGTCATTAAGATTGAAAATCCGATTACGGGTGATGAAGTACGAGGCTGGGACTCAACCGGCCAGCCAGGCATAAGCTCTTTTTTCACGGCGTTTAACCGAAGCAAAAAGAGCGTCTCCATCGACCTTAAAACGGATCGGGGCCAAGGGCTCGTTCGCGACCTCGCCAAACAATGTGACGTTCTCGTCGAAAATTTTCGACCCGGCATCATGACGAAATTCGGCCTCAACGAATCGACCCTTCGATCCGAAAACCCAGCACTGATCTATGTTTCGATTAGTGCCTATGGCGCATCGGGATCGATGTCCGACCGGCCCGGGTTAGACCCGGTCCTGCAAGCTGAATCGGGCATGATGGCAATGACGGGGTTCGAGAACGGGCCTCCTCTGCGCCACCCCCTGTCGATTATTGACACGCTGACCGCCGTTCACGCGCTTTCGGCAATATCCGTCGCACTATACGCTCGCGCATCGCACGGTCGTGGCGATTTCATCGACCTGGCACTCTACGACACAGCTATCGGAGCCTTGAACAACGCGGCCCTCGGCTACCTAACGACGGGCGATCTACCCCCGAAAACGGGCAACAGCCACATGCAAGCGACGCCCGTCGATCTCTTTCAAACCAAGACCGAGCCGCTTTACATGGCTGTTGGAAGCGACCGATTATTTCTGCGTTTTTGTGAAGACGTCATTGAACGACCCGACCTTGCTATCGATGATCGTTTCAAGACACCGACCGACCGTCGTTTACATCGCGACGAGTTGAAAGAACTTATTGAAGCCACCCTCAAGAAGAAACCCGCTGATTTCTGGTTGGAACGTCTACGGCACTTACCGGCCGGCAAGGTCCGTTCTCTCGACAACGCGCTCAGGGCCGATGAGACCCGCGAACGCAACATGCTTTGGACCATCGATCAGGGCGATCGAATTCAAGAAGTTCTCGGCAGTCCCTTCAAGTTCGATTACCACAAACTGTCACCTCCAAAACCGCCGCCTCAACTTGGCGCAGATACGCGAGAAGTTTTACGAGATCTCTTGGCGCTGACGAGCGAAGAACTGGATGATCTGCATCGACACCAGATCATTCGCGAATAGCCAAACCGGGAGCACTCGGTATTCGGTTACGCTCGAAGTGAAGCCATCTCGAACCCCTCGAATATCGAAATATCCGCGCTACCGACCACGCACATATACGCGTTCTATCATGACGTCTCTTCCCTCAGTCTTCACATCGACCATCACGCGTAGCCGAGAGCCTCCGGCCTCGAGCTTCATTTCCTCACGACCCGTGATATCGTCTCGTCGCGATAGGATGACAAATACGCGGTTGCTCCAACCTGCTTCGATTTGCCAAAAGTTCCGCTCCGTTCTGCCCCACGTAACATCTCGATACGTACCATTCGAATAACGAATACCCAGGGAATCGTCGTTCTGTTCAATCACCAGTCGTTGGGCCGCAACAACCGGAAAATCCTGGATAACAAAAGCCGCTGACGCACCTACGTTCTTCTGTTTTCCCCGAGCGATATCCAAATCTTCCGCGCGACGAATGGCCCTAGTATCCGGGGTGGAGTCGCTTGCATTCGCGTCGAGCAACCACTCTCCCGTTAGATCAAACCCAATGGGGATCGTCGGTGATAAAGACTCGCACGCAGCAACAAGCGCCAATATCAACGCAACAATTAATGATCGTTTTACCTGTGCGTTAGAGAAAGGTGTGAACCGCATCTAAAAAGCCCTCGGGTTTATCGAGCGGTACTGGATGTCCCGAACCAGAAACTTCCACAAGTCTACAATCGTTGGCGACGGACACGAATTTATCCGCCACTTCGCCGGACAATAAGGGGCTATTCTCACCCCGGATCAATAACGTCGGCACGTTAAACGCAGCGACCGATTCCCACCCCTCTTCAACCCCAAGCCGGAGTCTTTGATTCGCCGGATCGCGCAATGCTCGGTCGTATCGGTAGGTCCAATTGCCTTGATCCGTTCTCATTAAGGAGGCCCTGACCCGATCAAAGTGATGGCCCTCTGGTGGAACAGGGTTATCGGCACGGGCCCTTTGAAAGGCGTCTTCCGGAGTATCGAAAACGTCGCTCCGAGCCACGGACTGTTGGATATTTCGAATTCCCTCCGAGGCGATCTCGGGCGCGATATCGACGATGACTAAACGCTCGAGTTGAACCGGCTGTTTACCGGCATATGCGATAGCAACCAACCCACCCATGGACAGCCCCAATAAAACAAACTCCTCAAGTTCAAGAGCTGAGACGAACGCTTCTAGATCGGCAACCATCTCCAACGTTCCATATTGATCAGCTGGCGCCCACGCAGTTTCACCGTGACCACGTTGATCCAGAGCGAGCACCCGGTATTGCTTTGACATGACTTCTGCAAACGCATCCCACGAACGACAGTGGCCCGTGTACCCGTGTAGCAACACCAAATTTCGTGCGCTGGCTTGTTGCGACGTCCAATCTCGGTAATGAAATCGCAACCCTCTCAGTTCAATCAATTCATCGATAACTTCCGCCATCCGATTCCTCCCAAACCGATACACTGACGCCACAAGCCGATGAGAAAACGACATGCAGAAACCACCCGTTCCGATGTTACCCAAAGAAGAGGCCGAACGCCGTGCCAGCGAGCAACAGATGCAGGAACGCTTCGCGGAACTGAGCGTATTCCGTATCCTCCTTAATCAACCACCACTGGCTCGGGAAATTGCCCACACCCTTACCAGCCTACTTTTTGAAGACAACGTTCTAGATCCGCGGTTACGTGAATTACTGATCATGCGAATCGCTTGGGTTCGAGGATCGGACTACGAGTGGACTCAACATTGGCGAGTCGCTCGCGGACTCGACATCCCAGAGGCAGATCTTTTAGCTGTTCAAAACTGGACCAGTGCGACCCATTTATCCGACGCGGACAGGGCAGTCTTGCAGGCGACTGACGATTGCCTCGACGTTGGTTTCATCCAACCCGACACGTGGGATTCAATTAAAATTCACCTGAAGACGGCGGCAGAGCAAATCGAACTCGTCATCGCCATTGGTAACTGGATGCTATTCGCCCAGCTACTACGAAGTCTGAATGTCCCGCTCGAGGACGGAATCCGTTCTTGGCCACCCACAGGGTCCGGGCCACAAGCTTAAATACAAACACGACGAATCTTCTCAGACTCGGGGGAAGCGTTTGTCGGAAACGTCTTCGGAACCGGGTGTCGATTTCGAACAGAACTGCGGTAGTCTTGGTTTTGAGGAACAAACATGAACTACCAGATCATCTCGGCAGACTGCCACATCGATCTTCCGTGGCTACCTGAAGACCTATTTACTAACGAAGCCGAAAACCACTTCAAGGATCGTATGCCTTTCGTTTCGGAGACCGAAAAAGGTCGGTTCTGGGTATCTCGAAACGGCGCCCAGTTCGGACTTCAAAATGGCATGGGTTCGGCAGGACGAACATATGTGCCTGGTCAGATTCACCGCTCCGATCGGATGGCGGAACAGGGCCTCTATCGCGACGGTGAACTCGGTATTCCACGGCTCACGGACCCGAAGTTGCGGATCAAGGATCAAGATCTCGATGGCGTTCAAGCGGAAGTAATCTACGGCGTCCTTGGCGCTTCGACTCGTCTCAATGATGATGATGCAGCCTCAGAGCTACTGCGTATCTATAACGAATGGTTGGCCACGTTCTGTGAAGTTGCTCCCGACAGATTCGCAGGTCTCGCTAGCGTTCCGAGCCACGATGTCGATGCCGCGCTTACTGAAGTCAGCCGTGTGGCAAAACGCGGGTCTCTTCGAGGCATCGAAGTGGCGAATACGCACGAGATGGCGCCGCTATTTGACACGTCCTGGGAACCTCTTTGGGCGATGGCCGAAGAAGCCGGACTCCCAGTCCACTATCACACCATTGGTCCGCGAATCGATTATCACTTTGATGACTTGGGACCTTTACAACGACGTCAGGCATTTGCAGTGCACATTACGAGCTTCCAGCTAGCTATGGCGAAGATCATCATGGAGATTATTTACGGTGGCGTCCTGGAAGCACACCCGAATCTAAAAATAGTAATCGGTGAAAGCGGTATCGGTTGGATTCCCTACATCCTCGAACATATGGATCTTGAATGGGAAGACCAATTTAAGGATCTGACCCTGACGATGAGGCCGTCGGAATACTGGAAACGACAGTGCTACGCGACCTACCAAAGTGATCCAATTGGACTTCGCTTACTCGACATACTTGGCGAGGATAACGTCATGTGGGGCAGTGACTTCCCCCATCCCGACGGAGTTTGGCCCGACTCGAAAGATTTCATCAAACGCGAATTGGCCAGCGTTCCTATGCCAATACAACAAAAGATTGTTTGTAATAACGCCGCTAATCTTTACGGGTTTAACGTTTGAAGAGAGCGGTCCACCGTGGTCAATACATCGCCTATCAAACGTTCGAAGGGCCGACGTCAAACGCAGCAACCGTCTTGCTTCAACATGGCCTTCTGAGCCGGAGAAAATCGTGGGAAGACGTCGGCTACGTGGATGCTCTAACAGCAAACTTCAACGTCATTACTGTGGATTCGCTAGGCCACGGTGATAGTGACAAACCCAACGACGCAACGTTCTATGCGCGAAAGCAGCGTGCCGGTGATGTGGTGGCCGTACTCGACGCCGAATCAATCACGTCGGTCCACTACATCGGATACTCGATGGGCGGATGGATCGGCACGGGAATGGCCTTGCATCATCCCGACCGACTCACGTCCCTAACCATCGGCGGTTGGGACCCCGTCGGTGGACTCTCGACCGTTCCCGCAATTGGTACATTTGACGATTTGTTTAAACGAGCGCGCGTATCGGCTCCCAGCCTGACAGCGTGGGTAACATCAAACGTGTTGCCAGGGCTCGAGGCGTGCTGGAACGCATTGAAGGAGACTGACTGTTCTGAAGTAGCACTTTCGGACCTCGATGTCCCAGTACTCCTCTGGTCCGGATTGGCAGACGGTTGCATGGACGCGCTCAAACATCTCCGGTCGCAATACCCGCAATATCGACTGTTGGTGGTGCCCGGGGATCATGTCGCGGCCCGTATGATCCACACGAAGGAGAGTATTGAAGGTCTACTGAACTTTCTCGAGCGAGCCGAACCCTAAGGTTGATCCAGCACGCGCTTGTGAGCTTCTACAGACGGTGGCGCCATGAGTCGAAGTTGTTGTTCGGTCGCATCGGGGTACGCTGTTACATCAAACGGTCTCTTACGCCAAGTTGAATGAGGGGGGCTGTATTTGTATAGCAGCGTGCGGCGCTCATGGTCCGCAGTCCACGCAGACGTCCCATGAATGAGGGCTTCCGTAAAAATTAATACATCGCCCGCAAGCAATTCGGGTTGAACCACGTAATCCGTTGTTCGCTCGAATCGACGAACATCGTCCGGAAAAGCTCTGAGAAAATTAGTCTTGTGGCTCCCAGGAACGCAGACAAAACCACCATGGCCGACACACGCATCTGTCAATGCCCAGGTAGCCACTGTCAAACCATTGCGCATCGTGCCATCACTGTAGTGATACCAATGATCTGTCTCAAAGATCCTAGGCCCGCCATGAAGCGCGTTACGCACGGCGCCCGCCTTCATGAATATGCAGTAATCGTGGTCGATGCGTAAACGACTTCCGATCAATTCCACCAAGTACGGCAACACTTTGGGGTGATCGATTAGATCAAGAAATCGCGGATGCCAGCGTGAAATGTCCTCGGTTCGGCGGAATAGTTCGTCTTCGGCTTCTTCGGGCCATACGCTATCAGCAAGCACGGAAAGCTCCGCACATTCTTCCTTGGAAAGGACATTTCGGATAACCAGGTAACCTTGAAGATCGAATTGAAATTTTTCCTCATCCGTCATGGCACCCATACGATGCCTCCACATACTTGATAGAACATTAGGAAGCGCCACGCCACCTCCACTGCGTTATTACCCCCGATCACGCCCGCGGGTCCATGATCGTGACCGTTCCCTGCGCAATAGCCGCGATACGCCCGTCATTCGTCACATCAATTCGCACAACCGCTTGAGTCCGTCCAAATGTCTCGATAGTGGCATAACCGTCAACGATTCCGCGGCTGACCGGCCGGGTGAGATTGATCTTAAATTCCGTTGTCGCTGCCCATTGACCTTTTTTCATCACCGGGTAACACACGGTGCCGAGGAGATGATCACAGAATGCCGATAAAACACCGCCATGCATGTTGCCAAACGAAGTAAGTAACTCCTCTCGTACTTCGAATCTTCCTTGCATCGTGCCTGGACCAACATCCACCGTCTCAAACCCGAGATAACCGTGCAGCCCGCCCGCGACCGAGGCATTGTCCATAAATGACTGAGCGACCCTTTCATTGAAGTCGAATGTGGGTCGCGTGCCGGGTGAATTTGTCATGCGGATCGTTACTCCAATCAGATGTCTTTGCCCAGTCTACCTGAGCCTCACTGGGGAGGAATCAGGCAGGAATGGATCGATTCATCGCCTTCAATTTCCCTCGCCAATGTCCGAATCGCTAATTCCGCATCGGCAAGCGGGAAATCGTGCGTGTGCATCGAGTTGAAATCAATGCGGCCCGATTCGATTAACCTTATCGCGCGGTCATACCCCGATGAGGTCACGCCGATCGCCCCCTTGATGGTTATTTCCTTCATGACGATCAGGTCACTGACGAATTGATCAACTGTCTTGAAACCTTTAACACCTGCTAGAACAATCGTTCCTCCGGGCCGAACCATGGACAGCGCGTCGACAACGGGTTGCGTTGCGTAGGAACTGACATCAACGACGGTATCTGCCCCTTTTCCTTCGGTAAGTTCTTTCACACGCCGCACGGCATCCTCATTCTCCACGTCGATGGTGTAATCGGCGCCGTATAGTTTTGCAACTTCGAGTTTTCGGAAATCCGCGGCAAGACCAGTCACGATGATCGTTCCTGCTCCGGCCTCCCTACAAGCGATCACGCTCGCCAACCCACGCTGCCCCGGTCCGAGAATGACAATGGTGTCGCCAACACCTGTCTCTGGAATTTCCACCGCCCATCGAAAACCAGCGCCCAACGGGTTAAATATGACCGCAGTTTCTGCCGGTAAGGTCGAATCCATTCGGTGGACGATTGAGTTCGGATGTAGGTACATATACTGCGAATAGCCGCCCCATAGACCGGGTTCTTCGGTAAGCGGGATGTAAGAATAGATTTTTCTGTTATCACACAAGTGGTAGGCGCCACCCAAGCAGGGTCCACAATGACGACAAGACACCATTGTCTCAATCGCCACACGATCCCCTACATCGACACCCCAACGAGATGCAGCAATATCGCCAATGCGCGCGATTTTTCCGAGTGGCTCGTGACCTGGAATGACGGGGAACGGTGTTCGCAGGACGCCCTCAAATTGTTCGTAATCGCTGCCACAAATGCCGCAGGCTTCAAGCTCAAGAATGGCGCTATCTGCATCAATATCAGGAATCGGCACGTCTCTTGCCTCAAGCTCACGTGGCGCAACCTGAACCATGGCGAAAGAAGACTTTGGAATGTTCATTTGCCCACCCAGCGTGGTTCCCGTTTTTCAGCAAACGCTCTAGGCCCTTCCAACGTATCCACACTACCTTGTCGCTTTCGTTCCCACTCATATTCACTATAGAAAGCCTGTGGCAATGCCATGTCGAGACCCCGCATCGCGGCTTCCTTTGTCGCCCTGACGGAAAGAGGCGCGCAACGAAGGATATCTTCAATCCAGCTGTCTACAGCCGAATCCAGATCAACGAGAGAGACGACCTGGTTTACCAACCCCAGCTCGTACGCGCGATCAGCGGTCATGTGTCGCCCCGTCAGCATGTGTCCCATCGCGGGCTTTAAACCGATCTGGCGCGGCAAACGATGTACTCCAACCGCACCCGCAATAAGACCTCGTCGCGGTTCCGGTAGACCAAACTCCGCATGATCAGCTGCAACGATGATGTCACACGCCATCGCCAATTCGAGGCCACCCCCCAACGCAAAACCGTTCACCCGTGCGATTACCGGTTTGGAGTAATGCCAGCGTTCGGTCAGGGACCGGGACTCGTCATTCTTCTGAGCCCACACCGAACGTTGTTCCTTCGTGGCGTCTCGTTCCCGCGCTCGATGCTTCAGATCAGCGCCAGCACAGAACGCCCTGTCTCCACTACCCGTGACCACCGCGATCCATATATCGTCGTTTTTTTCTACTTCGTCGAAGTGTTGCGAAAGCTCCCAGCGTAGATCCGGATTGAGCGAATTCAACGCTTCCGGCCGATCCAACGTAATTCGGGCTACGTGCCCCGCTCTCTCAAATTGGCTGACGTCCACGGTCCATTCCCCTTATACGCTCGTGATAGGCTCCAAAGCGTACGAGTAAGCGGGATGCCGGGCAAATGCCAGAAGAATCACCACGCATCAATCTCCTAGACGGAGTGCGGGTACTGGACTTCACGCACGTGCATGCTGGTCCACTTTGTACATATCAACTCGCGCTGATGGGTGCTGACATCATTAAAGTCGAAGCTCCCGGAAACGGTGACCAAATGCGGTCTATGGGACAACAACTTGCTCCAGGAATGTCACCAGGTTTTCTCGGCCAAAATGCAAGTAAACGATCCATCGCCCTAAATCTGAAAACTGATGACGGTGTCCGCGTCGTGCACCGATTAATGGAAGACGCGGATGTGGTCGTGATCAACATGCGTCCCGGAACTGCCGATCGGATAGGGATCGGGTACGAAACCGCCCGAACTGTAAATCCATCCATCGTTTACTGCGCCATCTCCGGATATGGGCAGGAAGGCCCAGAAGCAGATCGACCAGCGATGGATCACTTAATCCAGGGCGAATCCGGCATGTTCATGGCAACCGGAACGGAGGACCAGCCCGTCCGAGTCGGATTTGCAATCGCCGATGCTGGAACGGCAGTCATCGCAAGCTCAGCGATTCTTGGAGCGCTAGTCCGTAAGGGTCGTGAAGGCTCAGGGGCTTTCTTGGACGTCTCGATGCTTGAGTCTTGCATGGCATTGATGGGACTCAACTACTACAACTTTTTTGCCACCGGCAAGGTTGGACCACGGGTAGGCCCTAACCCATTAGCCCAAATCGGATCTGCCGGTACTTGGAAAACCAAAGACGGTGTGCTTCTCGTCAATGCCAACAATCAACGTTTGTTCGAACGGATGGCTCGCGCGCTAGGCCGAGGCGATTTGTTGGAAGACGATCGTTTTCGTGACCTCAACGCGTCAGGCAAACACCGAGACGAACTGCGCGCAATACTTGGAGAGATTTTCTCAACGGACACCGCAACCCATTGGGACGGGGTGCTTCGCAAGGCGGGCGTGCCTTCGGGGCAATTGAAGAACCTCGATGATGTCGTAGAAAACCCGCAGTTAAAGTTTCGAAACACCCTAACTACTATGTCTGATGTACCCGGCATCGATGAAGCGCTCACGTTTTTAGGCGCCGGGTTTACCGTTGACGAAACACCCACAAGGCCGACATCCGTCCCGCCAACGTTGGGCCGTGATAGTGACGACATTCTGGCCGAGATAGGCATAAATCTTCTGGAAATTAAGCGGCTACGAAAAATCGGCGTGATCGCATGACGCGTGTCGTAATCGTTGGCGGCGGCAATGCCGCACTTTGTGCTGCTATCAGTGCACGCGAGCGAGGCGTCAACGTCGTCCTGCTCGAACGCGCATCATACGAATTGCGGGGAGGGAACTCGCGCTTCACTGCAGGCGCGATGCGAACCGTTTACCAAGGTACCGACGATCTCCTAAAAATTATGCCCGATCTCACACAATCCGAGATCGACCGCACGGAATTTGGATCGTACGCTCGTGAGGACTTTTACGAAGATCTGGGGCGGGTCACAAACTACCGGATCGATCCCGACCTTGCCGAACGGTTAGTCGAAGAAAGTTACGAAACGTTGCGTTGGATGCAACACCACGGAGTACGTTTTCTCCCGCTTTACGGTCGGCAGTCATTTGAGATTGAAGGGATGGTTCGATTTTGGGGTGGCCTGACTGTGGAAGCTTGGGGCGGAGGTCCGGGCTTGGTGGACAGCCTGACCGCGATAGCGGAAAAAATGGGCGTGGTAATTCGATACCAAAGTCGCGCAACGCGATTGTTAAACAACTCTGGGAACGTTTGTGGCGTCGAAGTTGACGGTACGTCAATTGCCGCCGATGCGGTGGTGTTGGCTTGCGGTGGGTTCGAGTCCAATCCCGAATGGAGAACACGTTACTTAGGCCCCGGTTGGGACCTAGCGCCCGTTCGCGGCACGCGTTTTAACACCGGAGACGGGATCAAGATGGCCACCGAGATAGGGGCCGCTACGCGCGGTCACTGGTCTGGTTGTCACGCCGTTAGTTGGGACCGTAACGCGCCGGAATTTGGCGACCTCGAGGTGGGAGACAATTTCCAAAAACATTCCTACCCTTTGGGCATCATGGTCAACGCAAACGGAGAGCGATTTGTTGACGAAGGCGCCGATTTTCGGAACTACACCTACGCGCGTTATGGACACGAAGTTCTAAAACAACCTGGCCAATTCGCTTACCAAATTTTCGACAAAAAAGTAACCCACCTACTCAGGGATGAGTACCGAATAAAACAAGTAACCCGAATACAAGCGCAAACATTGAATACGTTGGCAGAACGTATGGACGATGTGGACACCGAGAAATTCGTGGCCTGCGTGTCGGAATACAACGCTGCATGCAACGGCGACACGCGGTTTGATCCCTCGATAAAGGACGGGCTTTGTACAGAAGGCCTTGCGATTCCCAAGTCCAACTGGGCAAACCCCATCGATACTCCCCCTTTTGAGGCGTACGGTGTTACCTGTGGAATTACTTTTACTTTCGGTGGCCTCCATGTGGACGCTAAGGCGCAAGTCATCGATGAAGCCGGGAGTCCGATTCCCGGTCTCTACGCGGCCGGTGAAATCGTCGGTGGCCTGTTCTATTTTAACTACCCGGGTGGAACCGGTCTGACATCGGGTTCAGTGTTTGGGCGCGTCGCCGGCACCAACGCCGCAGACCACTCCAGCTCTTAGCACTTAGTTCATCGATAAACGTTCAAGCTCTCATTCATGACTTCATTCCCGTCCTCAAGTAGCCATGACAACAAAATACCCTTCATACCCATCGCCAGCGCGATCGGTTCCTCGAACATGAGATGGTGATGCGTGCCTGGGATACTGAACGAAGGTAATTTCCCGGCCGTCATCTCGGACATGAAGGGTGCCGATTGAGCACCCTCGTCGCCACTCGTTTCGCCGAGAATTACAGCTGTTCGGCACCCCATCCGAGCAAATTTTTGGTGTTGATCTGCGCCCATTTCCAAGTCATCAAACATGGTGGGGTCGAACTTCCATGTCCAACCACCTTCTACCCGTCGTAGTGAGTGCTTCGCAATATGTTTCCGCACACACTCATGCTCCCACGCCTGTTCCGGTAATAGGCGGAAGCGATCCAACGCGGTATCCAGATCTTCGTATACGCGAGTCGTACGCGGTCCCAATATTTCTCGTTGAGCTCGAAGGCCCCACTCGTTATACGTCTCTGGAGGTGCAACTGTGTAATCAACTAGTACCAACCCTCCGAATTCCGGCCCGTATTGATAGCCAGCTTCAAGCGCGACAAATCCACCAAAACTATGGCCAACAACAAACGGGCGCGGTTGCGAAATGGCTTCGCGGGCAACCGCTCTAACTTCATCCGCATATGCTTCGCCAGTGTATTCGGAGCGCCAATCGCTATCCCCATTCCCCGATAGGTCTAGTGCTACGACTCGAAATTGATCGGCCAAAAATGGGGCCACAAACCGCCACCACTCAAGATGAGCATTGCTCCCGTGTATAAGTACAACGCCAGGTAGGCTCTGGTTACCCCAACACACACAGTTGATATTTATACCATCCACCTCGATTGAGGAGCTTTCACTCGGCGTATTTAGTGCGCGTGCAAACCATTCGGGTTCGCCCTCGACGCGAGAACTTCTCATGAACACATCCTAATTCGACGGCAACAACACTTTGCGCCGGTTGTGTCATCCAACTTTGATTAGTAGATAGGCAATTGGCGGGTTGAAGGCTGGAGAATAACAACCCCTATGCGTTCACGCACTGGGCACAGGAACCATTTGTGCGAAGCCTTCCTCGTTCTGAGGTACTTCCCCTAACTCTAATCGCGAGTTATATGGACAGGTGGTCGGCCTGCGTCAAGTCGTAAGTTTTCTATAGATTCGAAATCGCTACAGAGGCTCATCAAACTCACGGACAAGCCTCAAGGACTCCCACAAACGGCAGCTCGGACATTGCCAAAACAACAAGCGTCCGGCAAATCCGCAATTCTGACATCGATATTTAGGTCGTAAAGAAATTAAGGACTCGGTATACGCCCGAACTCCGCGCATATCCGACAGTGGTATATCCTCTTTTGCAACCTCATATTCTTCGATAAACCGACTAAACCCCGATAGCGACGGATGTCTCATCAGTTGCGTTCCAAGGAATTCAATCGCGGATTCAGATCCTTCTCCATCTGCCTTCAACGTAGCGAGCTCGTCGACCAATCGAACATCGGGATGATCCTCAACGGCTCGCTCCAAGAAATCCATGTAATCCGCCTTAGCGCCGAGGGCTTTGCATGCGTCTCTGAATATCTCCAACGTCTCTGAAGCTAATTCCGGTCGCATCGTTTGTGCTTCCCGCAAATGTCGAAGTGCCTTGCGATAATTTTTTGACTCAAATTCAACGCGGGCGAATGTCATCGCAACCCGAAAACAGTTTTGATAGTCCGAGGCCCGTTCAATAAAGTCACGTGCCTGGCTCAGCTCGCGCCGCGTTAACGATTCATCGCATCGCTCACACAAAAAATGGGCCAGCGCCATGCGTATTGTGCCGTCATCGTTTTCAAGAAGCTTTTGACCGATTTCCTCCGCTCGTTCCCAGTCACGTTCGCGCTGATATATCTCTAGTAAATGACCGAGAGCCGTTTGACGAACCTCGACTTTGTGAACAAGGTCATCAAGCAGGTGTTCGGCCCTATCGTGCAATCCGGCCTGCAAATAATCGCGCGCCAATTCGAGTTCGGCTTGCACTTTATTTTCTCGAGTAAGGCCCCGTCGTTCCAATACGTTCTGATGAATACGTATCGCCTTGTCAACCTCACCGCGCCGACGCACCAACGTGCCTAACGCCAGGTGGGTATCGATAGTTTCGTCATCCACCGGCAACGCCTTGATGAACGTGTCGATTGCGAGATCCGGCCTTTCGTTTAGGAGGTGATTTAGACCTTGGAAGTAATCGCGCGCCGGTATCGGCCCGGTGTCACTATGGCTTCTTGAGCCTGCCGACCGTCCAACTATGAAGCCTAGAACCAACACAACGATTGCGACGAAAAAAAATGCCGTGAGACCCTCCATCGCACTTTCCCAGTTTCGAAACCAGCCCCTGAAACGGGAAAGCTTCTTCTAACGCGTCGGATATGTCTACGTGTCTCTTTTTGAGCTTGATTCTTGGTCCTAGTCGAGCTTTGACTCGTACTTATGCTCTTTTTGTAACTGAAATGATTTGTCGCCACTTACGCCCGGATTCTTTGTAGTTTTCCTTTCACGGGTTTTTGCTCGAAAAAATAACACGGTCGCAAGTAGCAATCCCAACCCCAAGCCAGCCGAGAATGTTATTGCTAACCAGACAAACAACGGCAGTTGAGCCGACCGGAAATCAAATAACGATAAAGAAACCACAGATGAATTTTCAATCGCAAACAATGCTGCTAGTCCGGTAATAGCAATACCAAGAAAAAACAGCAAAACCTTCATCACATAGCTTCCCCGGATTGCGATTGGTGCGTCGGATTATTCCAGGGTGCTGCTAGAGCTAATACCAGTGAACGAGTTTATATGTCGTCGGAAAACGAGTCGTCCGCCAGAGCCCCATTTATTCGATCTCGGAGCTCTTTTCCAGGCTTAAAATGTGGCACATATTTTCCCATCAAACCTACGGATTCGCCCGTTTTAGGGTTGCGACCAATACGCGGCGCACGGTAGTGAAGAGAAAAACTTCCAAAGCCGCGAATTTCAATTCGGGCTCCATTAGAAAGCGTCGACGACATGTGCTCCAACATCTCTTTGATTGCAAGTTCTACGTCCTTCGACGACAACTGAGAGTGTTTAGCAGTAATTCGCTCTATAAGTTCCGACTTTGTCATTGCCCCCGGCACACAGATCCAGCCCAAATGAAACTACCACAGCAAAATCCACCCTACAAGCAAATTTCCTTATAATTCATATAGTTGGAGTTCTACAGAGAAACAACTCGCACGGATCTTCTATCGATAAAATCAGTCGATATTGGTCGGAATATTACTCGGTCGGGCTGACCTCTTCTGCCTCGTCCTCGTCATCATCGGAATCCATCTGCGCTTTGATTAAGGCACCCAGGGTTGTTGCACCAGGACGAGCTTCGTCTTGCTCCTGATACTCCCGGTGCACCTCTTTTTCATCATCAATCTCTCTGGATTTGGCTGAAAGGGTAATCTCCCGATTCTTTCGATCGAGACCCAAAATTTTCACTTCGAGCTCATCCCCAATATTCAGCGACTGTCGGGCGTCATCAACCGACTCAATACTAATTTCAGAAGCCTTCAAGACGCCTTCCACTCCATCGGAGAGACTTAAAACCGCGAGTTTTTCTTCAACCTCAATCACGGTCCCTTGAACCACGCTTCCTCGGTCGTTCTCCGAGACAAAATCAGAAAATGGGTCCTTCTCGAGCTGCTTAACACCAAGCGAAATCCGTTCTCGCTCGGTATCAATTGCCAGGATAACCGTTTCGAGCTCTTCACCTTTGCTATAGCGACGAACAGCTGTCTCGCCAGCTTCATCCCACGATATATCTGATAGATGCACTAATCCGTCGATTCCACCTTCGAGGCCAATGAATACCCCAAAATCCGTGATGGATTTAATCTTGCCAGATATGCGATCCCCTTCAGCATGTTTACTTCCGAATTCACCCCATGGATTCTCCCGACATTGCTTGATTCCCAAAGAGATTCGACGGCGTTCTTCGTCGATATCCAACACCATGACTTCTACCTCGTCGCCAACAGTCACGACTTTTGAAGGATGTATATTTTTGTTGGTCCAATCCATTTCCGAAACATGAACAAGCCCCTCGACACCCTCCTCGATTTCCGCGAAGCATCCGTAATCAGTCAGATTCGTAACAACCGCCTGGACTCGGGTGTTCTCCGGATAGCGACCTTTGATTTCCACCCATGGGTCATCTCCAAGCTGTTTCATGCCAAGCGAAACTCGATTTTTTTCGCGGTCAAACTTAAGTATCTTGACTGGCAATTCGTCACCTACATTCACCATTTCACTCGGATGCCGAATTCGTCGCCAAGCCATATCAGTGATGTGCAACAGGCCGTCGATTCCTCCTAAATCTACAAACGCTCCATAATCCGTTAGATTCTTGACAACCCCATTGACTTCCTGACCCTCTTCGAGTGAACCAAGCAGCGCGTCACGTTCTTCGCTATTTTCTTGTTCAAGTACCGCCCGACGAGAAACCACAACATTATTTCTCTTCTGATCGAGTTTTATCACTTTGAACTCTAGCGGTTTGCCTTCAAGGTGAATCGTTTCTCTCAGCGGTCGAATGTCCACCAGCGACCCAGGTAAAAACGCTCTAATGTCATCGATATCTACAGTAAAGCCGCCCTTAACTTTTCCATTCATAACGCCGATTACGGGTTGGTTGTCGTTGAATGCGTCTTCCAGCATCTCCCAAGACTCGGCACGACGAGCCTTTTCGCGAGATAGGCGTGTTTCTCCAAATCCATCGTCGACGGCCTCCATCGCAACCTTAACCTGATCGCCTATTTCGACGCTGAACTCGCCGCTCTCGCTGACGAATTGATTTCGAGGAATTACCCCCTCCGACTTCAACCCTGCATGGACTACAACCCACTCGCTGTCGATGTCCACCACGGTACCAATTACGATCGAGCCCGGCACCATCTCAACCGTGCCGAGACTCTCTTCGAACAGATCTGCGAAACTTTCGCTCATGGTTTCCTATCTCAGTTGGTAATCAGGAGCCCTTTGCCCTGTGCGGTTGCAAGCGCTTTCTCTAAAACCTCACCAACCGAAAGGTTCGTGCTGTCCAGAACGCATGCATCCGAAGCTACTTTGAGCGGCGAAAAACTCCGAGTCTTATCGCGCTCATCCCGCTCTTTAATGCTTTGAAAAAGGTCGGGCAGGCTAACATTCAGACCCTTATCTTTCAACTCAGCGTATCGCCTTCGCGCCCGTTCTTGGGGGCTCGCATCCAAGTAAATCTTCAACTTTGCGTCGGGAAAAACCACCGTACCCATGTCACGTCCGTCCGCAACCAATCCCGGTAGCTTACGAAATTCCTTCTGACGGATTACCAAAGCAGATCGCACTTTTTCTCGTTTTGCCACAAGGCTGGCAAAACGAGTCGCTTCCTCGCCACGAATAGCTTCGGTTACATCTCTACCATTTATAAACAAAGTCGGACTTCGTGCAGTTTCAAAGCGTATGTCTACCGACTCTACAACTTGTTGCAGCGCTTCATCGTCATCAACAGCTATCTCCAGAAGATGGGCTTGCAGGCCGACAACGCGGTAGAGGCTTCCACTGTCGAGAAGGTGCCAACCAAGCTTTCTCGCTATCGCCCGCGCCAGCGTTCCTTTTCCGGACCCACTTGGTCCATCGACGCAAATGACGGGGGCTAATTCAACCATCCAGGCGTCTTTTATAATCGCTTATGCTCGTCAACATCCGTTGCAATTTATCGGAATCGTTCTGGGCAGCGTTTTGAAGATTCTCAAGAAGTCGTATCAATTCGTCCAGCTTCCTTCGCACACGCCCCGCATTATCCACCAATATCTGTTGCCAAATTGTCGCATCCGATCCTGCTATTCGAGTCATATCTCGGAATCCATCACCAATTCGATCACGGAGGCGCGCGTCGCTGTTTGCAAGGAGTTCCACCAACGCAAAGCTGATCAAATGAGGTAAGTGAGAAACCGTGGCCATGTCATCATCGTGTTCCTGCGGAGCTTGTCTTATCACGCGAGCACCGAGCCGAGACCAAGTTTTTTCGATGGTTTCTGCCGCGGTCGCGTTGGTATTTTTTACGGGTGTCATGACTACAGTGCGATCTTGGAATAGGTCAGCGTCTGCAGCAGCTGCTCCTTGACGGTCCGAACCCGCTATTGGATGACATGGGACAAAGTGGGTGGGAACGGATTCAAATGCCTCTATTACGGGAACCTTAACACTACCCGTGTCAAATATAGGGATGTTCGAACCATATTTACGCTGAACTTCATTTACCGACTCGACAATCTCTTGAGTGGGTACGGCCACGCAAACCAGATCAGGCTGCTGAGTCACTTCACGCCATTTATCAATTACTCCGAGCTTTTTCGCCTCGATGAGCGCATTTTCATCGACGTCGAAACCAATCACGGTCTCGACTAACTGTGCTTTCTTGGCAGCGAGAGCGAACGAGCCTCCGATCAATCCGGTCCCAATTACCAGGAGGATGCTCAACTAATCTGACTTAGCGCATCAAGAAAGCGCGCATTCTCATCGGGTAATCCGACGGTGACTCGCAGGTGTTCGTTCATACCGTAATTCCTTAATGGACGTACGATGACTCCTCGCTTGAGAAGGCCCTGATATATCCCATGGGAAGCCTTCCCGCACTCAAAACTGATGAAATTCCCTAACGAGGAAATAGGGGGGTACCCAAGTTTATTGAGACCGTCGATTAGATAGTCCATGCCCGAGGTATTCAGCTTTCGACTGGTCCCGACGAAATCATCATCGTTCAGCGCAGCCTCCGCCGCGACCAACGCCAACGTATTGACGTTGAAGGGCTGGCGAATCCGATTCATTAGATTTGCAAAGTCCGCGGAAGTAACACTGTAGCCGATACGCATTGCAGCCAAGCCGTGAATTTTTGAAAAAGTACGGGTCACAATTAGGTTGGGATAGTCGACGAGCATCTTTACACCATCGGGATAGTCGTTCCGATCGACATATTCAAAATAGGCCTCATCCAGCACCACCCAGACTTGTTCCGGCACCCGGTTCAGAAATTTCTCTAAATTATTCTTATTGACCCAAGTCCCGGTCGGATTGTTTGGATTCGCTATATAGACGATCCGAGTCCCGGAATCGATCGCCGCCGCCATCCCATCCAAATCGTGTCCCCAATCTACCGCAGATACAGGCCTTACCTTGCCGTGGGCTGCGGTTATCGCGAGGGGATACACGACGAAACAATATTCATCAACGATTCCAACCGATCCCGGCGAAAGAGCTACTCGAGCTGCCAGTTCTAGAACGTCGTTCGAACCATTTCCCAACGTTATTTGCGTTTCGTCAACATCCAAGCGATCTGCAAGCATACGTTTCAGCCGATATCCCGTGCTATCGGGATACCTCGATAGGCCCGAGGTTGCATCAGTAAGAGCTTGCTGTACGCCTAGTCCAGGCCCCCTCGGATTTTCGTTACTTGCGAGCTTGATCGCACCGCCAATACCCATTTCGCGACTAAGTTCTTCTATTGGTTTTCCCGGCTGATATGGTGCTAACTCGAGCACACGAGAATTGATGTTCTCCATCATCGGCCCACGGCCTGCGGGTAAGACCCCAACGAACGAACTTCCAACGCAACCGAGCGGACCTCGTCAAGTACAGCAGCGATATGTCCAGACGACTGGTGCCCGTCGAAGTCGATGAAAAATACATAACTCCAGTTTGTCGATCGCGCAGGCCTCGTTTCGATCCGGGAAAGGCTTATTCCACCGCGGTGGAAGGGTTCAAGCACTTTAAACAAAGCTCCCGGTTCATCCCGCGTGGAAACAAGAATGGACGTTTTGTCATTTCCACTCGGACCGACGTCCTGATCCCCTATGACGAGGAACCGCGTCGTGTTGTCTGCTAAGTCTTCAATGTTCTGTTGTAGCACGATGAGGCCGTACCGATCGCCCGCCACTTCGCCAGCGATGGCTGCGCTGCGCTCCACTTCCCCGGCTAGTTTTGCCGCTTCGGCGTTACTGGCAACCGGCCTACGCTCGACGTTAGGAAGATGCGTATCTAGCCATCTCCGACATTGAGCCAAGGATTGCTCGTGTGAGTACACGCAGTCGATCTCATCTTGTTCGGTTCCCGCGCTTGCCAACAGCACGTGGTGAATGGGCAGCTCGACTTCGCCGCAAATGTTAAGCGACGTCGCCATAAAACAATCGAGGGTATGGTTGACCATTCCCTCCGTGCTGTTTTCTACTGGCACAACCCCGTAATGAGCACTACCCGACTCGACTTCACGAAAAACCTCATCAATGGAACTCAGCGGACTTGTTTTCGCAAAATGACCAAACTGCCTTATCGTCGCCGCTTCCGTATACGTTCCAGAAGGCCCCAAATACGCAATTTTAATCGGCTGTTCGAGCGAAAGGCAGCAGGAGATAACTTCTCTAAAGAGTCTTTCGACAGAATCGTCCGAAAGGGGTCCTTCATTTTCAGATCGGAGCCGCTCAATGATCTGAGCCTCGCGTTCAGGACGATAGAACGGAGTAGTCGTCGCCTCACCAGTTGCACTCTTAATATCCGCAACCTTTATGGCGCAAGCCGCGCGTTCGTTAAGTAACGCTCTTAAACGGCGGTCGATCGTATCAATTTGCTCCCGCAGGCCCTTTAGTGCTTTCTCATCCATTTTCGTTTTACCGTGTGGTCTTTTCGAAACTCTCCATATGTTCGATCAGCGCATCCACTGCTTCCTCTTCAATCGCATTGTAGAGGCTTGCCCGTATACCTCCTACGCTCCGGTGCCCTTTCAGATTCACCAACCCCCTAGCCTTGGCGATCTCTAAGAAGCGATCCTCCAGTTCCGGTTCCAATAAAGTGAATGGTACGTTCATGACCGATCGGTGGGGACGTTGAACGGGCGAGTGATACAAATCGCTCCTATCGATTGCCGCGTATAGCTTTTCTGCCTTTCGCCGATTACGAACCTCCATGGCTTGCAGGCCGCCTTCACGTTTCAACCAACCAAGAACTAAGCCCGCTAGGTACCAGTTGTACGTCGGTGGTGTATTGAACATGGACTCGTGTTGCGCGTGCACGCGATAACTAAGCAGGCTCGGCGTATGTTCCCGCTCTTTCCTGCAAAGATCCTTGCGGACAACGACGATACATAGACCGGCCGGACCCACGTTCTTCTGAGCACCCGCGTATATAAGTCCAAATCGGTGGACTTCGATCGGGCGCGACAGAAAATCAGAGGACATATCAGCAACCAAAGGCACCTTACCCGTATCCGGAAATTCGTGAAATTGAACACCTCCGATGGTTTCATTTGAGGTGATGTGTACGTAGCGCGCGGATTTGGTGAGTCTCCAGTCGCGAAAATGGGGAACGTGATCATAATCGTCATCCCTGGATGTCGCGGCAACATTCACTCTCGTTAAAAGTTTGGCCTCGGTGATAGCTTTAGTCGACCAGGACCCAGTATCAACGTAATCCACCGTGTCGGAAATATGCGCCAGGTTCATTGGCACCATCGCAAATTGCATGCTCGCACCACCGTGCATGAACAGGACGTAATATTCATCGTTGAGATCAAGCAACGCACGTAGATCCGCTTCAGCGCGCTCGGCAATCTCAATGAACTCGCGCGATCGGTGGCTGATTTCCATCACCGATACACCAAGTCCACCGTAGTCACGAAACTCTTCCTGTGCGCGTTCCATCACCGAAGGTGGCAGCGACGACGGACCTGCAGAAAAATTAAATATCTTGCTCATGGTTGGGGCGATCTAATAAGGCCGGCCTGGGACGATTATTGCTCGGCTGGTGTGCTCGACTCGGTTTCTATGATGCGTTCGAGTCCCACTAACTTTTCATTCTCGCGTAAAGAAATGAGCCGAACACCCTGTGTATTTCGACCCACCACAGAAATTTCTTCAACTGACGTTCGAACGAGCGTTCCTTGATCACTAATCAACATGATCTCGTCGCCCTCAAATACCTGACGAGCACCAACAACATCACCGTTTCGTTCCGACGTTTGAATGGCGATAACGCCGCGTATCCCGCGGCCTTTCACCGGAAACTCGTCGAGCAAGGTCCGCTTGCCATATCCGAACTCGGCAGCAGTCAACATGTATCCGCCTTCTTCTGGAACAATCAGAGCAATGAGGCGTTGGTCCGCTAACAGACGAATTCCGCGTACACCGCGTGCCGTTCGGCCCATCGCACGAACATCGGACTCTTTAAATCGGACGGCTTTACCCGCACTCGAGACCAATACAATGTCACGGTGTCCATCCGTCATCGAAACGCCCACGAGCGTATTGCCTTCTTCAAGCTCCAGGGCGATCAAGCCGCTCGGCCTCGGGCGAGAAAATTGCTCTAACGGAGTCTTCTTGACCGTGCCGTTGGCAGTCGCCATGAAAACAAAAGAATCCGCATCGAAATCACCAACGGGCTGTATGGCGGTAATACGCTCGCCGTCCTCAAGAGGCAACATATTGATAAGCGGACGACCCTTTGCTCCTCGACTGCCCTGAGGTATTTGGTACACCTTCAACCAGTAGACCTTTCCCGCATTCGAGAAACAAAGAAGGGTTTCGTGACTATTCGCGATCACTAGATGCTCGACAAAGTCCTCATCGTTCACCGTTGTCGCCATGCGGCCCCGCCCGCCACGCCGCTGCGCTTGATATACCTCGAGAGGCTGAGTCTTGGCGTACCCTTGATGAGATACCGTTACCACCACATCTTCTTCGGTGATCAGGTCCTCAGCCGTCAAATCCATTTGAGAACTGAGAATTTCAGTCTTGCGGTCATCCCCGTAATTTTCGCGAATCTCGTTCAACTCGTCGCGAATCACCGTATGCAGTCGATCGCTCGAACCCAATATTTGTTGTAGATCCTGGATTTCCGCAAGAATTCCTTCGTATTCTTCAATCAATTGATCCTTCTCAAGCGCCGTCAGTCGATGAAGCCGCATTTCGAGAATCGACTGTGCCTGTTCAGGGGATAGGTTATATACGCCGTCGCGCAGTCCGTAAGCGTCGTCGAGATCAGGGGGGCGGCAGGCGTCGGGGCCCACCCTCTCCATCAGTTTCGAGATGGTTTCCGACTCCCAGCCCCGACCAAGCATCGCTGCCCGTGCCTCCGCCGCATTCTGCGA
>Ga0209752_1000110_pt1 | contig 36663 bp, 39 predicted proteins | sample METZYME_3_250m_FD_187548 | JGI IMG/M metagenome (GOLD analysis project Ga0209752, IMG submission 187548) | Marine microbial communities from oxygen minimum zone in mesopelagic equatorial Pacific - METZYME_3_250m (SPAdes) (version 2) | ecosystem: Environmental > Aquatic > Marine > Oceanic...
CTTTAATCATAAGCTCAAACTCTTTATTGCTAATAAAAAAGTAAGATTCACCATGTTTTTCAGTTACTCTTTTTTCTCTCGTCGTATAAGAGATACTAAGAGTAAACTTAAGCTCTTTAGCCTCTTCTAATAAAGCTTTAATAAGTGAAGTTTTACCAGCACCAGAAGGAGCTGCTATGACTATAAGTTTTGCCATGTTTTCTTAAAATGAGGTTATTCTAGGATGGAAACAATTACAATACTTGCTTAAGATAAATATTTATTAGATTCTCATAGAAGGTTATGACTGATATAGAAAAAAGATTCTTACAGTTGGCAATAGAGCTAGAAGCTCTTTTATTTGGGGAATTTACCCTTAAGTCAGGTAGAGAAAGTCTTTATTTCTTTAATATAGCTACATTTTTAGAATCTGGTCACTTAGGTGAATTGGCAGAAATGTATAGTGAAAAAATTACTGAATGCAATGTAGATTACGATGTAATTTTTGGTCCCTCTTACAAGGGCATCCCTTTAGCTGCTGCAGTAGCAACAGTACTCAATCAGAAAGCTTCTAAAAAAATCCCTATTTGTTTTGATAGAAAAGAAGAAAAAGATCATGGTGAAGGTGGCGCTCTGGTTGGGTCAGTGAAGAATAAGAAAGTACTTATCATTGATGATGTTCTTACTGCTGGAACTGCTCTAAAAAATTCCATAAAACTTATTCAAGAATCAGGGGGAACTATTTCTGCTGCCTTAATAGCTTTGGATAGACAAGAACAAGACGAAGGGGAGCAAGTAAGTAAGAAATTAGTAAATGAATTAAATATACCTATTTTCTCAATCTCGAATTTAGAAAATCTTGTTGTTTATTTAGAAACCTCGGATAAAAGCGGTATTGCTAAAAAGCTTAAAGCTTCTTTGAAGAGTTAGAAATGTTTACAGGAATTGTAGAAGCCAAGGGACTTATATCAAAAAAAATTCCTTCCATGGAAGGACAGAGGTTACAAATTGAAGTACCAGAGGGTTTTAATAAGGACTTAAAAGAAGGAGCAAGTGTGGCTGTTAATGGAGTTTGCTTAACAGTAACCGAATATTCTAATGATCAAATTTCATTTGATGTAATAAAAGAAACTTTAAGAGTAACTAATCTTGGAGACCTAAATAAAAATTCAGAAGTAAATATAGAAAGGTCACTAAAGTTTGGTGATGAAGTAGGCGGGCACTTATTATCAGGGCATATTAGTTGTGCATGCAAAGCAAGCCTAAGTAATACTGAAGATGAAGTAGAAATTTTAGTAGATAAACCTGAGAACTGGGGGCAGTACATTTACCCCAAAGGATATATTGCTTTAAACGGAGTAAGCTTAACTGTTGGTAAAGTAAGTGATAAAAGTTTTTCTGTTTATCTTATTCCTGAGACAATCAGGTCCACTAATCTCCTTACAGTAGAAGATGGTGCCAGACTTAATTTAGAAATAGATCAAGGTGTTATGGCAAGTTATGAAAATGAGAAGAAAATATTAAAAAATACTGGAGAAGAAGAATGAAAAAATTAATATTTATAGTTTTTATAGGAACTTTTTCGTTTCTATCATTAAGTTCAAAAGAAACTACAGCCTTTGAATCAACTTACGAACCGGGTAACAGCGGTGACATTCTTATTGAGAATGCAAGAATTCTAACGGGAACGGGTAGTGAAATCTTAAGTGGAAGTATTTTAATATCTTCTAATAAAATTAAAGCTATTGGGAAAACTTTAGACAAACCTGGTAGCACACAAATAATAGATGCAAATGGAAAATGGGTTACTCCAGGAATAATTGATATTCATTCGCACATGGGGGTTTATCCTGCTCCTGGTCTTAGATCTAGTTCTGACGGCAATGAATCAACGAGTCCAGTTACAGCTCATGTTTGGGCTGAACATTCAGTTTGGACTCAAGACCCTCAAATGCCACTTGCATTGAAGGGTGGAATCACTACTTTTCATGTGTTACCTGGATCCGCTAATTTGATAGGAGGTAGGGGGGTTACTCTTAAAAATATTTGGTCCAGAACAGTACAAGGCATGAAATTTCCAGGTGCTCCTTATACCTTAAAGATGGCTTGTGGTGAGAACCCTAAGAGGGTTTATGGAGGAAGAAATAGCGAGCCTTCAACTCGTATGGGAAATGTAGCAGGTTATCGTAAAGCTTGGATAAGAGCACAAAGCTATAGAAATAAGTTAGCTGAATACGAGTCTAAATCAGAAGAAGCAAAGGAGTTGGAGTATGCCCCAACTAGAGATCTTGAGCTCGAGACGCTGGTCGGAGTTCTTAATGGTGAGATCTTAATCCAAAATCATTGTTATAGAGGTGAGGAGATGGCTGTGATGTTGGATATAGCTAAAGAATTTAATTATAAAGTCACAACTTTTCACCATGCTGTTGAGGCTTATAAGGTAGCTGATATCTTAGCTGAAAATGGTGTTTGTGCGGCGATGTGGGCCGACTGGTGGGGTTTTAAGCATGAAGCCTTTGATATGGTTTGGGAAAATGCTGCCATAGTTGATCAAGCTAATGGCGGTAATGGTTGCGCTATTATTCATTCTGATTCTTCAGTAGGGATTCAAAGACTTAATCAAGAGGCAGCAAAAGCAATGGCAGCAGGTAATAGGGCTGGGCTCGATATTTCTCCGTCAAGGGCTATTCAATGGATCACTTTAAACCCTGCTAAAGCACTTGGTATTGCTGGCAAAGCAGGTTCTTTAGAGGTTGGCAAGATGGCTGATGTAGTTATTTGGGATGGTAACCCTTTCAGTGTTTACACTAAAACAGAAAAGGTTTTTGTAGATGGCGTGCTTCTTTATGACAAGGATAATCCTTTGACACCCAAAGCTACAGATTTTGAGTTAGGCATAATTAACTCGGAAGGAGACAGGCTATGAATTTAAATAAAAAAGTATTTATTGGTCTCTTGAGTTTATTAATCTCCTCTTTTTCTTTGTCAGAAGAATTGCTTTTAAAGAACGCTAAGATACACACAGCGACCGATAGGGGCACTATTGAGAAGGCTGATATATTAATTAGAGATGGGATGATAGTTAGAATTGGTAAGAATATACTTTCTTCTAGAGCTGTAGAAGAAGATCTTTCAGGAAAGGTTATTTCTCCTGGTTTGATTGCTCCACAAACGCAATTAGGAATAGTAGAGATAGAACTTATTCCTGAAACAAGAGACGATAGGTCAGATATTTATTCTGCTGGTTTGAGTATCGATTCTGCTTTTAACCCTTCTTCAACATTAATACCTTATAACTTAACTGGAGGCATTACTCTAAGTTTAACTAGTCCAAGCTCATCAGGTTTATTTTCAGGCTTAACCTCGGCTTTCTCTCTTTCGGGGTCATTGGAAGAAAGTCTTATTAGTTCAAATATTGCTTTGTCTGCAAATATTAGTGGGGGTGAGGATTCTATGGCAGCTAAAGTTATGCTTTTGGAAGATTCTTTAAAGTTAGCTGCTTTAACTGACTTTGGACAATCTCCTTTTATTACTAGAGGCGAAATACAAAATGCCCGATCAAAGAGAAATGGAGTTAACTATTACGAGATATATGAGTCGTCTTTACCTAAAGAAGTAAGTTATTCAGCAAGAGACTTAATTGCTCTTAAAAGAGTTATAAATAAAGAAATTCCTTTGGTTGTCAGGGCAAATCGTGCTTCTGACATCTTAGCCTTGATAGATTTTGCTAAAACTAATGATATCAATCTCATTATCAATGGAGCTGAAGAAGGATGGAGGGTATCAAGACAATTAGCTGAAGCTGAAATACCCGTTATCTTGCAGCCAATAGATAACATTCCAAATTCGTTTAATGAGTTAGGGTCAAGGTTAGACAATGCCTCCTTACTACATAAATCTGGAGTTAAAATTCTAATAGGCTCTCATGAAACTCATAATGCTTATTTAAGTAGGCAGGGAGCAGGAATCGCTGTTTCGTATGGTCTCCCATGGGAAGAAGCCCTCAAAGGACTTACAAAAAATATAGCTGAAGTCTTTAAAATAGATAAAAGAGGATCCATACAACCGGGATACATTGCTGATATTGTTGTATGGAGTGGAGATCCTTTAGAAGTGACATCTTTTGTAGAACAGGTTTACTTATCTGGTGAATCTGTATCAACAAAGAACAGATCAATGAGGTTAAAAGAGAGGTATATAAGTCAGTAGCCTTATTTGGCTAAATTTTCTTTAACTAGCTGACTGACTAGTGACATATCAGCTTTGCCTTGCAAGTCTGATTTCAAAGAACCCATTACTTTTCCAATGTCTTGTGGAGTTTCAGCTTTGAGATTAATAATAGCTTTAGTTACAAGTTCTTTTATTTCTTCCTCTCCCAGTTGTTCAGGCAAGAACTCCTTTAGAGTTTCTATTTCTCTTTCTTCTTTTTGAGCTAATTCATCTCTACCAGCAGAGCTAAATTGATTAGAGGAATCCTTCCTTTGTTTAATCATTGTTTGAAGAATGGAGGTGACTTCTTGGTCATTTAAATCTGATTTTTTTTCTATTTCTTCTTTTTTAATCTCAGAAAGGGCCATGCGTAAGGTTGTTGTCTTCTCCCTATCACCCTTTTTCATTGAGGACTTTACTTCCTCTTGGATTAGAGGTTTTATTTTTTCTTCAGTCATTTGAAGGATTCTTGTTAGAAACGAGGTGGACGGCCAAGACGGTTTTTTCTTTGGTTTTTAGCTTCTCTTTTAACTGCTGCTGCAGCTTTCCTTTTCCTTACTGCAGTGGGCTTTTCATAAAATTCTCTTTTTCGTACTTCAGGAATTACTCCTGCTTTTTCGCAGGCACGCTTGAACTTACGCAGTCCTACGTCAAAAGATTCATTATTCTTAATTTTTATTGAAGGCATACTTTGATCTCTATTAAGCCGCGCAATTCTATATAAGGCTTTTTATTTTGCAAAGCCTTTCTTTTTTTTAATTTGCAAGGAAAATGGCTATTCTGGAATAGAAAGAATGAAGATATTAGGAATTGAAACTTCTTGCGATGAAACTGGAGTAGCAGTTTATGACAGTAAAAAGAATATTATCCTAACTGAACAAATCTATACTCAGGCTTCAAAACACGCTGAATACGGGGGAGTGGTCCCTGAGCTTGCCTCAAGAGACCATATTCCCAAATTACTTCCTTTAATATCAATGGGATTTAAGGAGGCTAATTTAAGTTCTGAAGATATAGACGGTATTGCTTACACTTCAGGACCTGGCCTGAGGGGGCCTCTTTTAACTGGAGCAGCTTTAGCAAGAGCCTTAAGCCTTGGTTGGAATAAGCCTTGCGTAGGAATAAATCATATGGAGGCACACTTATTGGTAAACCTTTTAGAGGATCCAGCACCTTCTTTTCCCTTCTTAACATTGCTTATTTCAGGTGGACATTGTCTTTTAATTAAAGCTACTGATGTTGGTAAATATGAGATTCTTGGTCAAACAAGGGACGATGCAGTAGGAGAAGCTTTCGACAAAGTAGCAAAATTGATTGGTTTAAGTTATCCCGGGGGGCCAGAAATAGAAAAAATGGCTAAAGAAGGGAATCCTTTCGAGTACGATCTACCTAGGCCCATGATAAACCGGGATCACTTAGATTTTAGCTTTAGTGGATTGAAGACTGCAGTTTATTATCTGGTTAAAGAGCAGAAAAGCATAAATAGGGAATTTATTGCCAATATCAGTGCTTCCTTTCAGGATGCCGTTACTGAAACATTAGTTAAGAAGTGCTCAAAAGCTCTTGTGAACAATGATTTAAAACAGTTGGTTGTTGGAGGAGGGGTTGCTGCTAATCAGTTCATTAGAGATACTTTCAAAAGAGAGTTAATTGGAGTGGATTTATTCTTCCCAAAATTAGAAAGATGCACCGATAATGGTGCCATGGTAGCGGTGGCTGGATCTTATAGAATTCAACAATCAAACTTGGAATCTTCTATTAAGATCAGGCCTCGATGGGATCTATCAGAAATTTAATATGGATAAAGTTTTCATAAAAGATCTTGAAGTTGAAACGGTCATAGGCATTTATGATTGGGAAAGAGAGGTTAGACAGTTAATTTCTATAAGTCTAGTAATGGACTTTGACCTTACAAAAGCAGCAAAAACAGACAAGATTGAGGATTCTCTTAATTACAAAAAAATATCTAAACGTATTATTAAATTAGCTGAGACCTTAAAAAGTAAACTCATAGAAAATCTAGCACAAAAAATTGCAGACACTATTCTTAATGAGTTTCCAGTCTCAAGTGTAGTTGTTACAGTCGAGAAACCGGGGGCATTGAGAGGGTCCAGATCTGTAGGAGTCACTATCAAGCGACCGTAATGACTCAATCTTATATCAGTATAGGAAGCAATATAGACGCTACTAAGAATATAACTAGTGCTAAAAGAGAGTTAAGTAATATCTTTACCTGCACCTATTCTGATAACTTCTATTCAAAGGCAGAGGGCTTTAAAGGAAAAGATTTTATTAACTTAGTTGCTGGTTTTGAAACTTCTTTAGATCCAATTAGCTTAACCCAGACACTAAAATCTTTGGAGAAAAAGATTGGAAGAGATACTAGTCAAAAAGGTATGCGAGATAGGGTTATAGACTTGGATCTTATTCTGTTTGGGGACCTTATTATGAAAGACCAAAGCATAGAATTGCCCAGTAGTGATATAGAAGATTACCTTTTTATACTTGAGCCCTTAGCTCAAATAGCGGAGAAAGAAATACATCCTGTATTTAATATCTCTTTTGGAGAGATGTTAAAAGAAAAGCTTAAATAGGTTCTCCATAGCTTCTAGCTATTTCAACTTTATTCTTTTCCTCTTCAGGTAAATATCTGCAAGCGTTTAACAGACAGCCGATAGTTATTACTAAAACACATGTACATAAAGCGAGTGCTGTTCTTATTGATTCTCCGTCATCCACTCCCTGAGCTATTAAAACATCACTAACCTCCCCCGTGAGATAAGGGCCCAATGCCATTCCGAGCATACTTAACATGAGAATAAAAAAAGCACCTGCAATTGCACGCATTCTTGGTAATACTAAATCAGCTATTGTTGAAACACCCAACCCTAACCACATAGGTGCTATAAAACTAAAAGCGAAATTCCAAAAATAAGAAAAATATAAATTTTCTACATACAGGTAAAGAAGAGAAGAGGGGGCAATCATAAGAGTAATACCCATAATTAAATATAATCGACCATTGGGGTACTTTTCTCTTAATTTATCTCCTAATAAACCCCCTGTAACAATACCCAACAGACCTCCGACAGCTGTAAAAAGACCTAAGACAGTTCCGACTTCCAGTATTTCAACACCATGATTCCTCAAATAAAAGATAGGTTGAAAAGCTCCATGGGCATATTGAACAAAAGGGATAAAAGGTAGTCCCAATAAGCAAAATAAATGTGCTTTGCTTCTAAAGATGACTGAAAAAATTGCTGGATCCCTCAACCTTAAACTTTGAATCCAACAAGCGATAAAGTAACAACCTATCCCAAAGGCTACCCACTGTTCAATATCTCCTGTTCGTGAAGAAAGGAATGAACAAAGGGTAAAAATAAGTAAAGCAATTGAAAAATTAACAACTAAATTTTTGGCCAACTTTTCTTGACCCATTAGAGAAAAAGGAGTGAGCCCAATCATTTCTTTGAGCATTTCTTTAAAAGGGTGGGGGTGTTGGGCAGTCTCTATTCCATCACTTAATCCTCTTTTGGGTTCTTTAATCTGCCAGGTGACAAGTGCAAGTAATAACCCAGGAAGGCCAACAACTATAAACGCTGCTTGCCAACCTCGAATTCCAAATGGAGCCATGGAAGGGTCTGGGAAAAGAGTATTCCAATACTCCACTATTGCTCCGCCTAAGAATAAACCGATACCAGAGCCAATATAAACACCACTAGAATAAATAGCTAAGACAGTTGTTCTCACTTTTGGTGAAAAGTAATCTGAAAGTAATGAGTAGGCTGAAGGACTGGCACTAGACTCACCAATCCCAACTCCAATTCTGAAAAATGCTAAAGAAAAGAAAGACTTAGCAGTTCCAGATAAGATTGTGAAAAAACTCCAAGTAGCTAAGCCAATACTTATAAGATTTTTTCTTGTCCAAACATCAGCTAGCCTTCCTAGTGGTATTCCTACCACTGAATAGAAAACAGCAAAAGCGGTTCCGTATAAAAAGCCTATCCCACTGTCTGAAATCCCCAGATCAGCCTGAATCTCTTCAGCTAAAATTGATAATATCTGGCGATCAATAAAATTAAATACATATACAACTACTAAAATGGAGAGAGCAAATTTTGCGTATCGTCCTCCAATGTCTGGATGACTTTCGTTTTTATTCATTTTGTTAGGAAGCTATTTTTGCAGTTGCAGATCCTGTTACTACGGCTACTCCATCTTGGTTTGTAGTTACTATTTCTAAATCAACGAGGCTTTCTCCATCTTCTTCCCTTAGCTCAGTAACTGTTGCTACGCTTGTTAGTGTATCTCCCGGCCAAACTTGGCTTGTGAATCTAACTCCATACTTCTTCAGAGTACCATCACCAACATAGTTAGTTACCATCCTTCCAGTCATACCCATAGTTAACATCCCATGAGCAAACACAGTAGGATAGCCAGCTATTTTTGTAGTAAATATCTCATCAGTATGTAAAGGATTGTAATCGCCGGAAGCGCCAGCATATTGAACTATCTGGGTTCGTTTAAGGTCTTCCACCAATACTTCTGTATGAGTATCACCTACTTTTATTTCACTTGCTTTTAGCATGACTTCTCCTTAACTATCTACCGGTCTCTCAGTTTGAACACCAACCCCAGTTGCTGTTATAACCAAGTCCCCATTTTGATTTCTATATTCAGTTACTGACTCACTGAATTTGAGTTTACCAGCACGTTTACTTTCTTTTTCCCAGGCATTTCCTGGTTTAGTAGTAGCGCTTAAAACGTCTCCAGCTTTTAGGGGTAAGTGATATTCAAAGTGTTGTTCGGCATGCAGTCCTGCTGCAGCTCCACCACCCCCTCCTCCTCCTGAACCTGAAGGTTTTAGTCCAGTAGGTTCTTTTCCAGAACCAAACCAGCCAACACCGCCTGTTTTTGGTCTAAGAAAATAATCTGGATCAAACTGCGCACTGGATTGAGCAAATGTTGGAGGTGCAATTATTCCTTCACTACCAGACTCCGACTTATGATCCTCATCGTAGTAAATAGGGTTATCATCTCCAATAGATCTAGCAAACATCATAATGTGGCTTGCCTCTACTAAAAATTTGTCTATTGCCATTTTTCTCTCCTTTCTTAATTTATATTCAATAGCTTAAACTAAAAATAATTCTAAGTTTATACAAAGTTTTCCTCTATAAGTTTCCATGCACCTTCAGCTAAGGGTCGAACTCTTGCAGCCATGTCTTTGGCATGTTTACTTGCTGCTGTTCCATCCCTAACCCTGCCTAAAATACCTTGTAAGATACCAGCTGACTTAAACAGATTATAGGCCATGTAAAGTTCCCATTCTTCCTTCAGGTCATAACCTGTCTTATCACAATACATTTTCACGTATTCTTCCTCAGTAGGTATTCCGGTTTTTTTGCAATATTCTTGATCGGATAAATGGGGATTCAGTCTGTATTGCATGCAGTGATAACTAAAATCAGCACAAGGGTCACCTAAAGTAGATAGCTCCCAGTCTAATATTGCTATGACCTCAGGTTTGTCATTATGCATCATTAGGTTTGTTAAGCTGAAGTCTCCATGCACTATCCTCAAGGGTTTATCAGACGGGAGATTTTGAGGAAGCCAGTCTATTAGCTTGTTCATTTCAACAATTTCTTCGGTTTCAGAATCAACATATTGTTTTGACCATATAGAAACCTGTCTGCCAACATAATTTCCTGGTCTTCCAAAACTTTCAAGATCCACTTTAATAGGATCCACAGAGTGAAGTTTAGCTAAGGTATTGTTCATCGAAGTGTAAACTCCTAATGCTTCTTCAGCATCAGACTCCTCCATAGAAGGGTCCCAAAGCACTCTCCCATCCATAAACTCCATTAGATAAAAGGCTGTACCAATTACTTCAGTGTCTTCGCATAAAGCAAAGGTTTTTGGGACAGGAACATCGGTATTATTTAAAGCTGTAATGACTCGATATTCTCGGTCAACAGCATGCGCAGATTTAAGTAACTTTCCGGGTGGCTTTCTTCTTAGTACGTAAGATTGAGCCTTAGTTTTGACAAGGTAAGTAGGATTGGATTGTCCTCCTTTAAACTCTTCAATAGACAGAGGGCCTACAAAATCTTGTACACTTTTCTCCATAAAATCAGTTAGAGCTTTTTCGTCAAACTGATGTCTTTCCAGAACCTCCATGGTCCCTATATTCTGGTTTTCTTCAAAATCCATATCTTTGTTTCAAGCTTATTAGAAAAGATAGTTAAAAGATAACTTAAAGTAAATTAATTTTTACAGTTTATCCAGGAGACCTTCCTCCATCTATTTTTAGTATCTGCCCAGTCATATAGGTGGACCTGTATAAAAGGTAAGCTGCAGATGCAATATCATTTGGTTCACCATGTCTACCTAAGGCTGTTTTATTAACTATTTCTGCTTTTTTTTCTTCATCTAAGCCACCTTCTTCTGGCCAGAGAATGATACCTGGGGCTATTGCATTAATTCTTACATAAGGAGCTAGCTCTTTTGCAAGAGACTTAGTTAAAGATTCCAAAGCTGCTTTGGCAGCAGCATAAAGGCTATATTCAGGAATTCCTGAACTCACCTCAGAGTCTGAGATATTAATTACACACCCCTTAGAGTCTTCTAATAGGGGCTTTAAGGTCTTGATTAGCAACAAAGGTACTGTTGCATTTGTATCTAAAAGAGTTAACCACTCTTCTTTCGTAGCTGATTCTATTGGTGTAGGGAAAAAACCGGAAGCATTGTTAATTAGTACATCTAATCTCTCTGTACTATCTAGGATTTCTTTTAATGCAGACTTAATGGAACTCTCGTCTGAAAAATTAGCTTGTATAGTTCTACAAGAATTTTTTCTAACAGATAACAGATCAGATTTCAGTTGATCTGCCTCTTTAGCTGAACTGTTAAAGTGTAGAATTACATAGAAACCCTTAGCATGGAAGTACCTAGCTATACAGGCGCCAATGCGTTTAGCTCCCCCAGTTATTAGAACTACCTTTTCCTTATCCATGCTTATGTAATTCAACTTCAATAACTTTTAATCTTTGCTTCCTTAAGTCTTCAATAATTTCCGTACCTGTTAATTCTGAAGAAGAAGGCTTTATTTCTTTTAATTTTTTAGACATTTCTTGCCATGGAAGTGCTTTATCCTTAAGTGAATCAGGTGCTCTACCAGCCCCTAAGATCTTTAAGGCCTTGTTGAAACGTTTATTTCTTCTTAATGCATCCACATCCTCAATGAATGCCAATACTTCATGGTTTTCAACATCAGGGGCTTGTTTAGCAGTAAATTCAAACAATTTTTTATAAATGTGACTTAACTCTTGTATTTTTTTTGGTACTCCAAAAGTATCATTTAAGGCATTCAAGTCGCATTCAAGGCTTGAGGCCAAAGAGGCCCATCTTAATTTGGGATTAGAAATTTTTGATGTGATTAACTCAAACATATATAGATCAATCTTCTGCATATCCTTTAATCCTAAGGTAGCTTTGGAATCAATAAGAACTCTAAAGTATTCAGCTGGGTTCTTTTCTTGCAAGGCTTTATGTGTTTCTTGCCAGATCCTTTCTTTAGGAAGAGTTTCTAGCTCACCGGAAAGAGATAGTTTATTCATTGTATTCATAGTTTTTCTATCAATTGAGAATCCCAGGTGTTTTAATTTGGCAGAAAATCGAGCTACCCTAAAAACCCTTAGAGGATCCTCCTGAAAAGCATCAGATACTTGTTTTAAAAGTTTATTTTTTAGATCTTCTTGGCCATTAAAAGGATCTATGAGACTTCCATCTTCTGATTGAGCCATTGCATTGATTGTTAAATCTCTTCTTTTTAAGTCTTCTTCCAAAGTAACATTGGGCTGAGTATCAAAAGAAAATCCTTTATGCCCCATGCCTGACTTCCTCTCAGTTCTTGCCAGCGCATACTCTTCCTTCGTTTCTGGATGAAGGAAAACAGGGAAATCTGAACCAACCTGCTTATAACCAAGTTCAGTCAAATCCTCTTTAGTAGCGCCTACCACAACCCAATCCTTTTCTTTAACTGTAATACCTAGAAGAGTATCTCTTACAGCACCGCCAACAAGATATATATCCATTTTATTTAGTTATTCGATCATAACTAAAGACTTTACTATCTTCCAATCTATATGCAGATAATTTATATCCCCACACGCAGCCCGTATCTATAGCAGTAATCTTTTCACTATCTGTTTTACCACCTAAAGCTGCCCAGTGACCAAAAATTAAATTAAGGTTTTCTCTTTCAATCTTTAAAGGGTGTTTAAACCAAGCCTTAAACCCCTCAGGTTCATTAGAGGAGATACCCTTGGTATCAAGTTCCAACTCCCCATCAATTTTACAAAATCGCATTCTTGTTAAGTAATTAGTATTCAATCTCATTCGTTCTATTCTGTTTAAATCCGGATGGCTCTTATTTGGTAGGTTTCCATAAATATTCTCTAAATATTCGCTATAAAGATTTTCATCATTTAAAGCTTCTTTTATTTCATCCGCAGCTTCTAATGCTTCTTGCCAAGACCAGTGAGGAGGGATGCCAGCGTGACTCATTAAATAAGTTTTATTTCCTTTTTGGCATTGTATATCTTCGTAATAGAGTAAGCTTTGGCCTTTGAGCCATTTTTTATATTGATTCAAGTTCTTTGATTCTAGCAATTCATTAAGAGTGTCTTTTTTAAAGGGCTTTCTTAGACCATCAGCAATTGCTAAGAAGTGCATATCGTGATTACCTAGAACTATGTGGCAAGAGTCTTTTATTTCATAAATAAATTCAATTGTTCGGAGCGAATCAGGTCCTCTGTTAATAAGATCACCTACGAACCAAAGCTTGTCATGACTTGGATCAAAATTAATTAGATCTAAAAGTCCTTTTAGCTCAAGGAAACAACCTTGCACATCGCCTATTGCATAGTTAGCCATTACCCGTCTCTGATAAATACTTAATAATTTTTAAAAACTCACTCAACTCCAATGACTCTGGTCGACTATCTGGATTAATTCCTAAATCAATAAATTGGTTTGAATTCATAATATTTTTACAAGAAGTAGATATTTTTTTTCTTCGTTTAGAAAATACTAGTTTTGTAAATTCTTGAAGTTGTTTGGCTTCGGCAGAGTTTATATTTTTTTGAGCTTTTGGTAGAAATTTAATAAAAATGCTATCAACAGAAGGTTTAGGAGAAAAACTTTCAGGTAAAATTTTAAATAAGGCTTCGCATTCAAACAAGTACTGGGTTATGACACTTAGTCGTCCGTAGGATTTCTTTCCAGGAATAGAAACTAGCCTTTCTCCAAATTCTTTTTGAAACATGTAGTGAATGTCTAAAATATGTTCACTGTTACTAAAAGTCCAAAGCATAATCTTGGAGGATAAGTTGTAAGGTAAATTACCTATGACACGGAACTTTATCTCTTCTTCAGAAAGTTCCCCTAAGCGCATATTTAAAACACTATTTTTGTGAATCGTTAAGTTAGTAAACTCAGATTCTAGTCTTTTTAAGTTTCGGATTAGATCTTTGTCTATTTCGACAGCATCTATTCTTCTGACAATTGGTGTTATCTTTCTTGTGATCTCACCTCGACCCGATCCTACCTCAAAAAAATTGTCTTGTTTTTTAGGGCTTACAGTTTCCAATAAACGGTTAATGATTATCTCATCCGTTAAAAAGTTCTGGCCTAAACTTTTTTTTGCTCTTATCACTCTAGTTTCGTGTTGCTAAGTTAAAAGCTAAGTATGCGGCTTCAAGCAGACTGTTCTCATCTACATCTTTTCTTCCAGCCATATCATAAGCTGTACCATGATCAACTGAAGTTCTAATGAATGGTAATCCCAATGTAACATTAACCGAATTACCAAAACCCACAGTTTTTAAAACAGGAAGGCCTTGATCATGGTACATAGCAAGGTAAGCATCTATTTGTTTTGAGTTTTTTCCTACAAAGGCTGTGTCAGCAGAAACTGGCCCAATGAGATTTAGCCCTTTTGTTTTAAGGTATTCAATTGCTGGAGCTACTATTTCTTGATCCTCCTTGCCCAGATATCCACCATCTCCCGCATGAGGGTTTAATCCCAAAACCTTAATACAAGGATTGGCATAGCCCCATTTAAGCTTAAGGTCATTAGTTAAAATTGTTAAGCATTCACATAGATGTTCATGTGTAATCAGTTTTGGTACTTCTCTTAAAGGTACATGTGTTGTTGCTAGGGCTACTTTCAGGTTATCGCATGTCAACATCATTACAACTTTAGGAGTATTTGAAAGATCAGCTAGAACTTCAGTGTGGCCAAAGAAACTTATCCCAGCTTTATTAATCAATTCTTTATTTAAAGGCCCAGTTACTAAAGCATCAAATTCATTTTTTAAAGTTAAATTTGTTGCATCTTCCAAGACTTTTATGAGGTAACCACCATAATTAGGATTAGGTTCTCCTGGCTCTACTTTTACATCAAGAGGGTAGGGCAAAATCCAAAAACTTTTACCATCTAGATCTGTTTGACCCTTATATTCTTGAATTTGAATATCTACTTCCAAATTTTGAGCCCTTTCCTTGAAAAGGTTTATGTCTCCAAATACAACAGGTGAAAAATCTAAGTCTTTATTCAGTCCAAATGCCTTGATGCAAATATCAGGGCCTATACCAGCTGGATCTCCTGGCGAGACAGCCAGTTTAATCATGTGTTTAATTTAATATCTACGTAGGATTCTGATCTTAATTCTATTAAAGTCCTTTGAAGTTCTTGTTCAAACTTTCTATTAAAGATAATGGAATAGGCTCTATTTTTTCTTACATCGTCACTGATATCTTCATTTCTTCTATCAAGAACTTCTAAGATATGCCAGCCGAAACTAGACTGGAAGGGTTTGGACATTTCTCCTATGTCTATTGAATTCATTACGGCTTCAAAAGCTGGATCAAATGAATCCGGTGAGCTCCAACCCAGTTCACCTCCTTCCATTTTTGAACCTGGATCTTCTGAGTGCTGCCTGGCAAGTTGTTTGAAATCTTCTCCATCAATAAGTTCCTGATGTATCTCATTAATTAGTTCTTTAGTTTGATTCTCAGATCTAATTTCAGAACTTTGTATCAAAATATGCCTGACCAATGTTTGGTCTTCAAATTTAACTACTTCACCTCTTTTCTCTGATAATCTAATAATATGAAACCCCGCTCCACTTCTAATTAACTCAGATATTTCTCCCACCTTCATTTTGACAACAACATTCGAAAATAATGAGGGTAATTCAGAAGATTTTCTCCAGCCCAGACTTCCACCTTCTAAGGCATTTTGATCTGAAGAATAGGTGGCTGCTAATTTTTCAAAACTTTCCCCTTCTTTGTATCTCTCAATTAGATCAGCTCCTTTTTCTTTAACTAAATTAACTTCGTTTTCAGGGGCTGAACTGCTTAGAGAAAGAAGAATTTGTTGCACATTATATTGTTCCGCAAGCTTTGATCTTCCCTCTTCGGAATTGAGAAAGTTCTCAATTTCTTGTTCAGAAATCTCAATGTTTGCACCAACTTTACCTCTCTGGACTCTTTGGATGATTAGTTCTTTTCTTACCTGATCACGTAACTTAACGTAAGAGTCATTGTTAGCATCTAGACTCTCTTTGAACTGTTCTAAATTCATAGAATTTTCTGAAGCAATCATTGAAAGAGCACGGTTTAATTCTGCATCACTTATTTTTACCCCAGCCTGATCTCCAATCTGAAGTTGGATCTCTTCTATGATTAACCTCTCAAGAATTTGTTCTTCCAGTACTTCTTTAGGAGGCAATTCAATACCATCACTCCTTAACCTGCCAATAATATCTTGTACCCTTTGGTTAAGTTGTGATTCCATTACTACACCGGAATCAACTACAGCCACAACCCGATCTAAAAGTTCAATTTTTGCTTCTATTTTTTCAACATAGAAAAAACAAAGAAACAATCCAATTGTTAAGGATAGGGTGAATTTTTTCTGATACTTATTCTTCATACTATTAATAAGGTGTTATTGTCTTCTTAGTTACATCTCGATGCAATTATTCTAATTTGGTTGAAGATAAAGCTTTAGATATTTCCTTGCCAAATCTTCCTATGTTCTTCAGTTCAAAAAAAACATAAGTTCTGCTTCTTTCTATGGATGGATCCAGCCCTTCAGAAAGTGCTTGAAAAGAAGAAGTGTAATTATTTTTCCATGAAAAATAGTCTTCTTCTATCCACTTTCTGTTCATTAAGCCCCATTTCAGGCAGCAATTAGAATACTCAAAACCAAATAAAATATCGTTGGACTTATTACTTTCATGATCTTTTTGCCATCTAGCAAATACATTTATAGATTTAGATAAGGGCCATTGTGTAACTAATTCACTGTGATTAGTTTTCATATCTTTATCAATCCACGGGATATAAGCTTTATTTGGATCTTGTCTTCTGTAAATTGACCTAAATTCGATTCTTTTATGATCATTTTTTTGATAGGAAAAACCAAAACTAGCTAGATTTAGTTTCTTGGATTCATTATCCCATTCAACTAAACTCTTAGACCAAATATTACCTCTTATTTTTGTTTTAAATTCAGCTACCAAGGGAGAAGAATTTCTAATAATTGAAGAATCTTCATAATATGTCCTATCCTTAAGGTAAAAAGCTTTCCCTAGTGATACAGAGTTAAAGGAATCTTTATCTAACGAACTTGAAACCCTCTCAAGCCCGACAATAATCTTGTTATTTTCTGAAAATCTGTCCAGTCCCACAAACCTGCCTCTTTGAAATATAGTTGAATAATCCAAAGAGATTATTCGTGAATCAATTAGATTAGTTTGGTTCTTGTAGTTGTCCTCAACAAAAACGTATTTTATTACTGGGATTAGGCTCGAAACCTGAATGTTGTTTACTTTATCTAAGAAGACACTGTATTTCATCTCAACCCATGGGGAGGATTTACTTTCTTGCAAAGAATCAAAGTTATGTTTTATATAAGTTGCTCCAGTTGAAAATAAAAAGGTGGAGCTGGGAAGGTTTTTTCTAAAGGTTAGTCTGGGGGATAGAAATAAACGATCAACTTCTTCATAAGAGCTTCTAAGAGGATTAATGCGGTCTAATTCAAACTTACTTTTATTAGCAAAAATAGAAAAAGACAGGTCTTTTCTTGATACATAGGTTTGGATGGTTAAGTTTGGTTTAGACTTGTATTCCTCAAAAGAGAAAGGGTTCAGTATTTGATATCTACTTATTCCTAGATTAATTTTTAAAAAAGGATTCTTCCAAGTCAAACTGAATTTTCTAGGTAAATAGCTTGTTCTGGTTTCGCCAAACTGATCATTTCCTATATCTCTAAAAAAATATTCATCACTTGCAGATTGAAAATCTATATTTGAATACAAGTTTTTACTCAAGACAGTCTTATTCTGCCAAGATGCATTCCATCTAGAATCATCTATACCGGTTTCTTTCTTATATCTTTTATCCCCCGATAATCCTGAGACATTAATCTCTCCAGTAAATTTAGTATTTAAATAACGGAAATTTGAGGCCAAGCCAGATCCTCTTGAAGAGATATGTCTTGGAGTTAAAACCAGGTCATAATTTTCAGCTAAATTGAAATAATAAGGCATCGAGATATCTACTCCATTACGAGTTTGATTTAATCCTGGTGTTAAGAAACCAGACATACTCTCATTGCTTAAAGCAGTTCTTACATAGGGGAAATAGAAAATAGGAATTTTTTTTAATTTTAATTTAATACCTCTTATCACCACATTTTTTGGTCCATCTAAATAAGTGATGCTCTTTGTGGATATAGTCCAGGCCGGATCTTCTTTTGAACAGCTAGTCACTGAAGTATTAATCAGTTCTACATCTCCTGATGTCCTAATAACAAACTCTTCAGTCGAACCAAAATTAGAATTTTCATCATAAATTTCAGTGGAATTAGCTAAAAAAGTTTGTAAATTTAAGTTTGCTTTCATTTCAGATGAATTTACTTGGAAGTTATCGGAAATTACTTCAACATCGCCAACTAATTCCAACAATCCCTCTGATTCATTTAATAGAGCACTAGAAGAAGAAAAGGAAAGTAGGTTTGTGTTAATGATTACGTTTCCTGCCAAGATCAAATTTCCATCTTTATCATTGGAAATAGTCTCAGCTTCGATAGACTTGATCTTGATTTCTTCTCTTTCAGAACCATGAATGGTTTCAATTGAAATCAATAAAACAATGAAACTCAGAGGAACTAATAAGAATTTTCTTCGAAAAACCATAGATGTCGTTAGATTATAAAGACAAGGAAAGGTTCAGGGGCTTATTTCTTTAACTAACTAAGACTTGGTTATAATCAAGAGCTAAAATAAATTAATCTGAGAAAGAGTTGATGTCTTTATTAAAAGAAGGGCTACTTGAATGGTCGAATGAAAAATTAAAAGGTTCTGGTAAACCTGAAATGTTTGAAATCGAGGCCCTTAGACAGGAAGCAAGTACCAGAGAGTATTTTAGACTCAAAGGAAAAGGGAATAGCATGATAGGTGTCTTTTCTCCTCCTGAAACAGAGCTCAACGAGCAATTTATTTTTCTATCCAATTATTTCCGAAATAATGGTGTAACAGTACCGGAAGTTTTCTATTTTGATCTAGAAAGTGGCTGGATGCTGGTTGAAGACTTTGGAGATGATTCCTACCAGTTCAAACTAAATAAGAAAAATTATCATCATCTTTTTTCGGCTGCTATCGATGAGATGATTAATATTCATCTTTGTCAAAAAGATGTAAAAATATCTGTACTTGAAGAGATAGACTTACAAAACCAAATGCTCCTATTTGAAGATTGGTTTCTGAAAGACTTGCTGGGTTTAGAGCTTGGAAGAGAGGAAACAGACTTATTTTCTAATCTCTATAAGGTTGTTGTTCAGGACCTAAAAGAGCAACCAAAAGTCTTGTGCCATTTTGATTACGAAAGTAGAAATCTTATGATTCTCCAAGATGGAAATGCAGGTGTATTGGATTTCCAAGATGCTGTTTATGGTCCTATATTTCTTGATCCAGCAGCTCTATTCAAAGACCTTTATTTGGAAATAAAGGATGAGGAATTAAATGCTTTACTAGAAGAATACTTAAGTAGATCTGATGAACTTGGGCTCACACAGGTAAGTGCCATTAAAAACCCAAGAAAGTCATTGGATTTAACTGGTCTTCAAAGACAATTAAGAATTTTAGGAACACTATCGAGACTTCACTTAAGGGATGGTAAATCTTTTAGATTGCCAGACTTACATAAAACTCTAAATTTTGTGATAGAAACCACGACTAAATACGAAGAACTTAATGAAGTTTCTAACTATCTAAAAGAAAAGGTAGCTCCTTTGTTAGCACAAACACTCAAGGAAAGTTTATGAAAGTCTTTTTATTAGCTGCAGGATTAGGAAGAAGGCTTTTACCGCATACTGCAAATAAACCAAAATGCCTTATAGATATTGGAGGAAAACCTTTGCTCTCATGGCATGTTGAAAAACTCAAGTCATTTGGGATAGATAATCTAATTATTAATTTATTTCACAAAGGAGAACAAATCGAAAATTTCTTGGGCGATGGTTCTAAGTGGGGCATAAATATAGAGTACGTTTACGAAAAAGAGCTTTTAGGTACCGGCGGAGGCATAGGTAACGCTTTAAGTTCTATTGGAAGTGAGCCTTTTATAGTCATGAGTGGAGATGTTTGGACAGACTTTGATTTTTCAAATTTATCATTAAATGAGGGCTCTTTAGCGCATTTAATCATGATAGAAAATCCACCAGAGAATCCTGATGGGGATATGTTTTTAGATAAAGGTAAGGTTAATTCTTCAGGTGAAGGAAGAAGTCTTACTTTTTCAGGACTGGCTTTAATTGACCCTCAGTTATTTATAGGCGCTAAGGCAGGTAAGTATGATTTATGGAAGGAAATTCTTTTACCTGCAAGTGAGAAGGGACAAGTGTCAGCAGAGGTTTATGGAGGTTATCTAGTTAATATAAATACAATAGAAGACTTAGAAAAATTAGACGCTTACTTATTGGAAGAGTAAACTTTGCCGCCCTTGAGATAAACGAGATGGCAAAACAAGAAGATATCATAGCCCCATCAATACTTTCAGCTGATTTTGCTCGGCTAGGAGAGGAAGTAGATGCTGTACTTAAAGCTGGTGCAGACTGGGTACATTTTGATGTGATGGACAATCACTACGTCCCTAATTTGACTATTGGTCCCATGGTTTGTGAGGCTTTGCGGAATCATGGAGTAACTTCACCTATTGATGTTCATTTGATGGTAAAACCCGTTGATAGTCTTATTGAAGATTTTGCCAAAGCGGGAGCTACCTTCATAACTTTTCATCCTGAAGCATCTGATCATGTTGATAGGTCTCTGCAATTAGTTAAAAGTCTTGGTTGTAAAACTGGCTTAGTACTAAATCCAGAAACCCCTTTAGATTTACTAGATAGTTGTTGGGATAGGTTAGACATGGTTTTACTTATGTCTGTTAACCCAGGTTTTGGGGGACAGGACTTCATTCCTTCAGTACTGGATAAAATTTCAGCCCTGAGAAAGACCATAGATCAGAAGAAGTTAAACATTAGATTAGAGGTTGATGGGGGTATTAAATTGGATAATATTGCTGAAGTTGCTAATGCAGGAGCAGATACATTTGTTTCTGGTTCCGGAATATTCGGAGAGAAGAGTTATCAAGATGTCATTTCCAAAATGCGTCAAACATTAAACTAACTCTTAAAACACAAATTCATGTCCCAGCAAAGAATTCCTATTTCTGTTGAGATCTTAGCAGACATGGAAACACCTTTGAGTGTTTTCAAGAAGCTAGGAAATCAACCTTTTTCATATTTATTTGAGTCTGTTGAAGGAGGGGAGAAGTGGGCTAGATATTCTCTAATCGGACTTCCTGCCTCAACAGTGATTAAGATATTCAATAATGAAATCCAAATCTGGGAAGATGGCAAGATCATAGAAGAGTTAACTTCGGAAGATCCTTTAAAGTTTTTAGAGGAATACCAAGAAAATATTAAAGTAAAAGTTAACGAGGAACTCCCAGGGTTCACAGGAGGGTTAGTCGGGTATCTTGGTTATGACTGTATTAGATATATTGAACCTAGATTGTCCCAATCAAATCTTCCAGACCCTTTAGGCACTCCAGATGCTCTTTTTATGCTTTCAGAGGAGGTCGCTGTCTTTGATAATCTTAATAATAAATTGCATCTCATCGTTTTGTCTAAAAGTGAATCAGAAGCAGATATTTCTGCAGCTAATGAAAGACTTAAAGAACTCTCAGATAAATTACTGACTCCTTTAACTCCGAACAATTCAGAAGAGATAAAAAGTCCTGTAACAGAGAAAGATTTTGTTTCAGGATTCGGTGAAAAGGAGTTTAAAGAATCAGTTGAGAAGGTTAAGGAATATATAAAAGCAGGAGATGTCATGCAGGTCGTTTGTTCTCAGAGGATGTCTGTTCCTTTTACCTCAGACCCTGTAGAACTTTATCGCTCCATCCGACATCTAAACCCTTCTCCATACCTGTATTTTTTAAATCTTGAAGACTTTCACATAGTGGGATCATCGCCTGAAATCCTAGCAAGGTTAGAAGGTGGAGAAGTAACAGTTAGGCCTATTGCTGGAACTAGAAGAAGAGGAAAGGATGAGGAGGATGATGTTGCAATGGAAAAGGACATGGTTAATGACCCAAAAGAAATTGCTGAGCATCTGATGTTAATTGATTTAGGAAGAAATGATATTGGTAGGATTGCGGAAGCAGGTACTGTCGAAGTAACACAGAAGTTTGGAGTAGAAAGATATAGTCATGTAATGCACATGGTTTCCAACGTTAGAGCTAAGTTAAGAAAAGGATTAAAGGCAATGGATGTTTTCAGGGCAACCTTTCCTGCAGGAACCTTATCGGGTGCACCTAAAATAAGAGCAATGGAGATAATAGATGAATTTGAACCAGTTAAAAGAGGTATCTATGGCGGTGCTATTGGTTATTTTTCTTGGCAAGGAAATATGGATATGGCAATAACAATTAGGACAGCAATAATTAAAGATGAAGTTTTATATATTCAAGCAGGTGGAGGTTTCGTCGCAGACTCAGATCCTGAACTAGAGTGGAAGGAGTCTTTAAATAAAGGTAGAGCCATTTTTAAGGCTGTTGAAATGGTTCAGCAAAAGTTAAAAGGTTAGCTTATGTTATTAATGATCGATAACTACGACTCTTTCACTTATAACTTGGTTCAATATTTCAATCAACTAGGACAAGAAGTTGAAGTGCATCGTAATGACCTAATTTCTTTAGATGAAATAGAGAAGAAGAGCCCTGAATATGTAGTTATCTCTCCAGGACCTGGCACACCCAAAGAATCTGGTATTTCAGTTGATTTAATAAAAAGATTTAAGGCTAAACTTCCAATTTTGGGAGTCTGTTTAGGTCACCAGTGCTTAGGAGCTGCTTTTGGAGCAAATATAATTAGGGCAGATGAAATTATGCACGGAAAGCTATCAGAAATAATCCATGATGGATCAGGTTTATTTAAAGGTTTAGAAAGTCCGTTTAAAGCCACGAGATATCATTCATTAATAATTGAAGAAAATACTATAGAAAAAGAATTTCTTATTAGAGCTTGGACAGAAAATAAAACAATAATGGCAATTCAGCATGAAAAGTTGCCATTATTTGGTCTGCAATTTCATCCTGAATCAATTGCAACTGAGCAAGGAATGGAAATATTAAAAAACTTTTTAAATTACTAATTATTTATGGAAATTGAAGAAAGTATAAAAAAAATTAATTCTGAACAAGACTTGTCTAGAGAAGAGATTTCTTTAGTTATGAATCAAATTTTAACGGGATCAGTCTCGGAAGATCAGATAAAAACTTTCTTATTTTCTCTAAGTTCTAAAGGAGAATCTATAGAAGAGGTCATTGGATCTGCAGAAGTCATGCGATCACTATCAACAAAAGTATCTGTTAACACAAAGCATCTTGTAGATACTTGCGGAACTGGCGGTGTTGGATCAGGTATTTTTAATGTATCAACAACGGCAGCATTTGTAGCGAGTTCTTGTGGAGCAAAAGTTGCAAAACATGGAAATCGTAGTGCTACCAGAAAGAGTGGCAGTGCAGATCTTTTAGAAGTTGCTGGAGTATCTTTAGATCTTAATCCTGAACAAGTAAAGGATTGCATTGAAAATGTGGGTTTAGGATTTATGTTTGCACCTGCTCACCATAGCGCAATGAAATATGCAATTGGCCCCAGAAAAGAGCTTGGAATAAAAACTATATTTAACCTATTAGGCCCACTGACGAATCCTGCTGGAGCTTTAAATCAAGTGTTGGGAGTTTTTGACTATAAATGGGTTAGGCCCTTAGCCGAAGTATTGAAAGGACTGGGCAGCGAGAATGTATTGGTTTTACATTCAGAAGATGGTCTAGATGAATTTAGTTCCGCCACCTCCACCTATGTAGCAGAGTTACGAAATGGAGAAATTAAAGAATATTCCATTTCACCTGATGATTTTGGACTAAAGATATTACCGATTGAAAATCTCACTGCAGACTCACCCGAAGAAAGCTTACGGATTGCTAAGGAGGCTTTAAGAGGAGAAAATCAGGCATCAGCCCAAATGGTAGCCATGACTTCTGGAGCAGCTCTTTATGTAGCGGGTTTAGCTGGAACTTTGAAAGAAGGAATTGATATGTCTTTACAAAGCATTAGTGAAGGGAGCGGTATAGAAAAACTTGAGGAACTTGTTGAATACAGTAAGTCTTTAAAAAAGGATAAATGAAAAACACTTACTTAAATGAGATATTAAAAGCCACAAAGGCTTCTGTTGAAGAGAAGAAAAAGAGGTTTCCATTAATTGAGACTTCTACCTCATCTGAAAATTTTTTATCTAAAGAAAGTTTTATAAAATCTCTGAAGGCCTCAATAGAATCTCATCGGGTAGCAGTTATAGCTGAAATGAAGAAAGCTTCTCCAAGCCAAGGACTTATAAGAGAAAACTATGACCCCTCAGAGCTAGCTAAGCAATATCTTGAAGCTGGGGCTGCTTGTTTAAGTGTCCTAACGGATGAACCTTTTTTTAAGGGTTCTTTAGAGCATATCTCATTAGTAAAAGAGGCTGTTGATCTACCTGTGTTAAGAAAAGATTTTATTGTGGATGAATATCAGATTTATGAGGGTCTGTTCAAAGGGGCAGATTGCATATTATTAATTGTAGCTGCTTTATCAAGAAATCAACTTCAAGAGTTTAGTCATTTAGCTTCAGATCTTAATCTTGAAGTTTTAGTTGAAGTTCATGATGAAGAGGAGGTAGAAAGAGCCTTAGAAATCAGGCCTAACTTGATCGGAATAAACAACCGGAATCTTGAAACATTTGAAGTTAATTTAGAAACAACTGAAAGATTAGTTGAAGAAATACCTAAAGAAATTCTTACTGTGTCAGAAAGTGGTATCAAATCTTCTAAAGACGTTAAAAAAATAATGTCATCAGGTGTTAACGCATTCCTGGTTGGTGAGGTATTTATGAGAGCAGAAGACCCTGGTAAAGAGTTGAAGAATCTCTTTTTTACCTAGATAATCTCAAGTGTGAAAAATTTAGGAATTGTTGCACTGATCAGTGGCTGGCTGCTTTTAACAGCATTTGGGATCTATAGAGGGATTCTCGAATCAGAGTCTTTGGTGTTCACAATATCAATTTTAGTTCTTTGGATAGGAATATTAATTTTACTTGTTTCAGCAATCAGGCAACGCTATAAAGAAGCTAAGGATGATCCCTATAAAGATGTGGAGATATAGATATGTTAGTTGTATCGAGTCCTGATATATCAGGAAAAAAAATAGTTAAGACCTTAGGTTTAGTAAAAGGCAACACAATAAGAGCAAGGCATATCGGTAAAGATATTCTGGCTGCATTCAAGAATATTGTTGGAGGAGAAATTCAGGAATATACAAAACTTATGGCAGAGAGTAGGGAGCAGGCCATAGATCGCATGGTCCAAGATGCAGAGCAACTCGGAGCCAATGCCATAATAAGCGTTTCTACAACCACATCAGTGATCTCACAAGGAGCCGCTGAGTTATTGGTTATAGGGACTGCTGTTGTGATTGAAGAGGAGTGAGACTTTAATCCGTAAAAGAAGTTTTATTAACTTCTTTCCGAAGCGGTATCCACTCTTAGCTCTCTTCCACCGAAATCTTTACCGTTAAGAGTGTCTATTGCGGATTGTCCTCCATCAGAGGATTCCATTTCGACGAAACCAAACCCTTTTGAGCGGCCTGATCTACCTTCAGTAATTATTCTAACGGCCTTAACAGGACCGGCTTGTGAAAAATGAGCTTCCAGCTCTTCCTCCGTGCAACTCCACGGAAGATTTCCTACGTACAAATTCATATATTTTTTCCTAATTAAACGAATGCAGTGATACTGCGAGACGCACTATACTTATGTAAAACAATTTATCAATAGATTTGATCTTATTTTTCACAACGCAAAGCTAAGCTTCTAGTCTTGGGGGACAGCAGTTGTGATAGAAGACGAGTAAGTCTACTGTTGACTGAAAAGGAAGTTTTTTTCTAACTTCTTTCAGTAGCTGTATCTACTCTTAGCTCTCTTCCACCGAAATCTTTACCGTTAAGTGAGTCTATTGCGGATTGTCCTCCTTCAGAGGATTCCATTTCGACGAAACCAAAGCCTTTTGAACGGCCTGATCCACCTTCGGTAATTATTCTCACGGCCTTAACAGGGCCGGCTTGAGCGAAATGAGCTTCCAGTTCTTCTTCCGTAGCTTGCCACGGAAGATTTCCTACGTACAAATTCATATAATTTTCCTGATTAAACACCAATGCAGTGACACTGCGGGACGCACTATACTTATGTAAAACAATTTATCAATAGATTTAATCTATATTTCGCAATTAGATGTGGTAACTAGAAGATGTCATTAATCTTGCTATCCAAGACATTCCTGTCTTTATTGCATCTGGTAATTCAGAAGCTCCTGACTCTTTAGCTTGTTTCGCATGAGCATCTTCATCTTCTCTCATTTTTCTTATAACTGTTTTTGTTTTGACGTCTTTGTCTGAGACCTTATCAAGATGAGAATCTAAATGACTTACCACCTGTTTTTCTGTCTCTTCCACAAAACCTAAACTCCATTTATCTCCAGCCAGGCCAGTTACAGCACCTATTGAGAAAGACATAAAATACCAAAGAGGGTTGAGAACACTAGGACTGTCTCCTAATTCGTCAAGGCGTCGATTACACCAGGCTAGGTGGTCCATCTCTTCTTCTGCTGCCTGCTTCATTTGATCCCGAGTTTCTTTAAATTCCGCTGTCAAGCTTTGACCAAGGTAGAGGGCTTGAGCACAAACCTCTCCTGAATGATTAACTCTCATTAGGCCAGCAGAGTGATTTTTTTCAAATTCATTGAGTTCAACTTCTTGAGCGGATTCGGCTGGGTAACTCCTTTGATGTTCCTGCACATTTGAGAAAGACGATTTGATTCCTTTATCTAATTCTATAATCAAGTTATCTAAAAAATTTTTCATAATTCTCTCTCTATGGCCCGGTAACCTATATCTGTTCTGTAAAAACAATCCTTCCACTTAATTTGTTCAACGCAATTATAAGCATTAAGTTTTGCTTCTGTAGTGTTTTTTCCTAATGCAGTTACACAGAGTACTCTCCCGCCATTAGTCTCTATGAGATCGTTCTTAGCCTTCGTACCAGCATGGAATACCTTAAGGTTTGCAGTCTCAAGAGGCAGGCCTTCAATGGTATATCCTTTTTTGTATTCATAAGGATACCCACCAGCAGCCATAACTACACCCAGAGAAACTTTTGGATTCCATTGCAGTTCTATTTGTTGCAATTCTCTTTTGCTCGCTTGATAACATAGCTCAACAAGATCAGATTCCAGTCTCATTAAAATTGGTTGTGTTTCTGGATCTCCGAACCGGCAGTTAAATTCCAACACCTTTATGTTCTGCTGGTTATCTATCATTAGTCCTGCATAAAGAAAACCACAATAATTTATTCCTTCCTTAGTTAAACCCTCAATGGTCGGTGTTATGACTTCACGCATGATCTTTTCATGCATTTCATTTGTTACAACAGGAGCTGGTGAGTAAGCTCCCATACCCCCAGTGTTTGGGCCCTTATCTTCATTGTCTCTGGTCTTATGATCCTGAGAAGAAGCTAAAGGAAGAACAGTCTTCCCGTCGGTCAAAACTATAAAGCTTGCTTCCTCACCTTCGAGAAATTCTTCAACTACTACTTTATTGCCCGCATCACCAAAGGTATTATTTTCGAGACAAGTTCTAATGGCTTTTTCTGCCTCGCCATAACTTTGTGCCACTGTAACGCCTTTTCCTGCAGCTAGCCCATCGGCTTTGATAACAATTGGGATTGATGATTTTTTTAAATGCTCTAAAGCTGTTTCTAGATCAGTAAAGGATTCATAGATTGCCGTTGCTATTTCATGCCTTGTAAGGAAATCTTTCATAAATTTTTTTGACCCTTCTAACTGAGCAGCCTTCTTAGAAGGACCAAAGCAATTTAGATTTAGCGATTCAAATTTATCGGTTATGCCTTCTACAAGAGGAACTTCAGGACCTACGATAGTTAGATCTATTTCATTAACTTGAGCAAAATTTGTAAGTCCATCTATATCATCAGCTGCAATTTCCACATTGGTAACACCAGCTTCATTTGCTGTACCACCATTGCCAGGAGCTACGTAAACGCTATCAACTAATTGACTGAGCTTTGCCTTCCATGCCAGTGCATGTTCTCTTCCTCCACTGCCGACAATTAAGACCTTCATGGTTAGTGACGAAAATGCCTCATCCCAGTAAAAATCATTGCCATATTAGCTTCATTGGCTGCTTCAATAATTTCATCATCTCTGATAGATCCTCCTGGTTGAATAATTGAACTTATGCCCATGGATGCAGCCACATCAATTCCATCTCTGAATGGGAAAAAGGCATCGGAAGCCATTGCACACCCTTTAGTTTCAAATCCACTTTCTTTTGCTTTCGAAGCTGCTATTTGAGTGCTATCTATTCGGCTCATTTGTCCCGCTCCTATACCCACGGTTTGATTATTTTTTGCATAAACAATGGCATTGGATTTTACAAACTTACAAACCTTCCAAGCAAACAAGCAATCTTGAACTTCCTTCTCAGTCGGTTCTCGAGAGGATACTATTTTTAAATCTTTAGCTGAAATAGAACCATTATCTATTTCTTGAACCAGAAGCCCATCAGTCACACTTAGAAACTTGAAACCAGATGAAAGGTTTTCCATATTTTCCATTTTTAGGACTCTTATATTTTCTTTAGTACTTAGAATTTTTTGAGCTGAAGAGGAAACACCCGGAACAATAATCACTTCAACGAATTGATTATCAATTATTTGCTGGGCAGTTTTTTCTTCTAACTTTCGATTTAATGCGATGATCCCTCCAAAAGCTGATGTTGAATCAGCATCGAAAGCTTTTTGATAAGCTTCGGTAATATCGACATCTGTGGCCACACCACAGGGATTGGCATGTTTAATAATTACACAAGTCGGCTCTTCAAAGCTCTTAACACATTCAAGGGCTGCATCGGTATCTGCAATATTATTGTATGAAAGTTGCTTGCCTTGAAGTTGGATGGCGTTACCTAAACCATTACCTTGCTTGGTCTCATCAATATAAAAGGCTGCCTTCTGATGTGGATTTTCCCCATATCGCATAACTTCTTTCTTTTGAAATTTAGCAAAGATACGATTAGGAAAGTCCTGTTCAGTTAGTGAAGATAAATAACCTGAAATGACTGTATCGTAATTGGCAGTATGATTGAATGCTTTAGTGGCTAAAGAGCTCCGCATCTCTTGAGAAAGAGAACCCCTATTACCCTTCATCTCTTTAAGGATAAGTGGGTAGTCATCTGGTTCTACGACTACTCCTACATACTTATTATTTTTTGCTGCTGATCGAACCATGCTGGGTCCACCTATATCTATATTTTCGATTGCTTCTTCTAGCGAAACATCTGCTTTGGAAATGGTTTCCTTAAATGGGTAGAGATTTACGACCACTAAATCTATAGCCAAAATATTATTTTCTTCCATGATTTCTTGATCCTGCTCTCTACGAGCTAAGATACCACCATGCACTTTAGGATGAAGGGTTTTTACTCGACCATCCATCATTTCAGGAAAATTTGTAAATTGGCTGATTTCTACAGCACTAATACTGGCCTCTTCTAAGACTTTTAAAGTTCCGCCAGTTGAAATAATTTCAATATTGAACTCTTCAGTTAGAGATCGGCAGAATTCTACCAATCCGGTTTTGTTGGAAACACTAATTAGGGCTCTTTGTATGGGTGCAGTAGTTTCTGCCATTTAGACTTATATGCCTAAATTAAATTGTAATCTTTTAATTTAGTACGCAGCGTCCCTCTGTTTAGACCGAGAACTTGGCTAGCTAAAGTTTGATTACCATTGCACTCTTTCATAACAGTTTCTAACAATGGTTGTTCTACCTCTTTAAGAACCATGTGATAAATGTTGGTTGCTTTCTCACCGTCCAACTCTCTAAAGTATTTTTGCATGCTCTTGGCAACTTGAACGCTTAGTCTTTTTCCTTCGCCGTTAAATTTTTTCTTTTTTTTGGGAGCCATGAGAGTCTAAATTTTGGTCAGTACAGTTTTAATTAAATGGGAGATAAATCATACTCACCTGTACACGACTTACAAGAAAAATAATTCACCAAGAAAGCTTTATTTTTTTATTGAACAGTGGTAATGAAATCTCTTCCCATGCTTAGAATTTCAAATTCATCTTTTTCCCTTCTAATTTTTGTAACAGAACAATTATCAGGATGAAAAGAAACAAATTTTTCAGAATTTTTAATCCAACCAACCGCACAATTTATAACCATGAAGTGACTAAAGATAATCGTATCCTTTTGAAGCACTTTTAACGATTCAATAATAGAATTCCTCCAGAACAACTGAGGTTCTTCTAGTTCTTTAACCTTTGCATTAAAGATCCCCCTTAACCAGTCTCTCCTCTCAGATAAAGGTATACCTGGAGAAGGGATTTCTGCAAAAGTATCATTAATGTTTAGATCAAACCCTAATGAATCCTTTAAAGGCTTAGCAGTTTCTTGTGCCCTTAAGAGTGGACTAGATATAGCTTCGAAGTTTGAAGAAAGGTCCTGAGTTAGTTCTTTTTTTAGTTCTTCAGATTGTAGTTTCCCTTTTTCGCTGAGTCCCGGATCGGGGTCTTCATCCCAAGCTGCATTGGCTTCTCCATGTCGAATTAAATAAATAGTTACTGGTTTATTGTTTGTCATACATAACTTCCTTTATAAGATCAGTGTAATAATACCCGCTGCAAGTTTTACTGTAATGATGAACTATACAAGAATATATTCTGGTCAGAAGTTAAAGACAAATAAGACCCTAACATTAGACCAAGAACCCTCCAATCACTTGATTCAAGTTTTGAGGAAGAAGGAAGGCTCTCTGGTTGAACTATTTGATGGTAGGGGCACATCGTTTATAGCTGAAATAGTCTCCCTAGAAAAAAAACTGGTCAAAGTTAAATTGCTTAAGGTTGAATCTTCTTCAGAGAGAAAAGGGATCAAGATTTATTTAGGACAGTCGTTGATTAAATCTGAACCTTTTAGTCATTCAATTCAAAAATCAACTGAATTGGGAGTCAGTTCTATTTCTCCCCTTTACACCGAGAGAACGGTAGTCAAATTGAATCCCGACAAAATTCAGTCAAGAAAAGAACGGTGGCAATCAATTGCCAAACATGCCTGCCAACAATGTGGTGAGAACTGGTTACCCGAGATTAACAAAATACAAACATTGAAAGAGTGGATTGAGACAGTCAATGCTAAAAATAAAATTGTTCTTTATCCCAACTCAAAAACAAAATTGTCATCTTTAAAATTTAATGAATCGGTGGCAATAGCTGTAGGACCAGAAGGTGATTTTACTGACAATGAAGTGGCCTTACTTAAAGAAAAAGATTTCTTACCGGTCCAATTAGGAGAAAGAATTTTAAGAGCAGACACGGCTGTCATATCAGCAATCAGTGCGATTAGGACAATGTGTGAAGAGTTTTAGTTCGGGTTGAAGTAAGATTAGTATGTTTACAGGTGTTATATGAAACTTGGTGTAGTGATGGATCCCATTGGTTCCATAAATTTTAAAAAGGACAGCACTTTATCTATTCTCATAGAAGCTCAATCTAGAAAACACAATCTAATCTACATGGAACCAAGCTCTCTATTCTTAAGAGAGGATGGTGCTTATGCTTTAACCCAAGAAATAAAAGTAAGAGATGATTCTGAGAACTGGTTTGATCTTTCAGATACTTCTGAAATGCGTTTATCTGATCTAGATATGATAGTTATGAGGCAAGATCCTCCATTTGATGCCAATTATATTTATAACACTTATGTTTTGGAGGCTGCTGAAAGGGAAGAGGTTATAGTAGTTAATAAGCCTCAGAGTCTAAGGGATTGTAATGAAAAAGTTTTTGCTACTGAATTTCCACAGTGTTGTACGCCATTTTTAGTAACGAGTAATCAAAGTTTATTAAAAGAATTCATTAAAGAGCATCTTGATGCCGTTGTTAAACCACTTGATGGAATGGGAGGATCTTCTATTTTTAGAGTTAGAAGTTTGGATCCCAACGTAGCGGTAATACTAGAAAACATCACTAAAAATGGTGATACAAAAGTTATGATCCAAAAATACATTCCGGAAATTGTTGAAGGAGATAAAAGAATATTACTTATAGACGGAGTGCCAATGGAAGGCGCCATTGCCAGGGTTCCAGCTGAAGGTGAGTTGAGAGGGAATCTAGCTGCTGGTGCCTCTGCTGTAGCAAAATCGTTAACTACTCAAGATAAATGGATTTGTGATCAAGTGGGGCCTCGTCTTAAAGAACTGGGTCTCTCCTTGGTGGGGTTGGACGTAATAGGGGATTATTTAACTGAGGTTAATGTAACCAGTCCTACCTGCTTTAGAGAATATAAAAGCCTCTGTGACATTGATGTTGCCTCTGACTTTTTAGATTGTTTAGAAACAAAACTAAGTTAATGAATTTGGATTCCAAAGTAATATTGGCTTTTGATTTTGGTTTGAAACACATTGGCGTGGCAATAGGACAAGAGATTACAAATACTGCCGAGACTTTCTTTTCCCTTGAAGCAAAAAATGGAGAACCAGATTGGAGTAAATTAGATCCTCTCGTGAAAGAGTGGAACCCCAAACTCCTTGTAGTAGGCAACCCCTTAAATATGGACGGATCTGATAGTGAAATAAAAAAAAAGAGTGATAAATTTTCTAATTTAATAAATAAAAGGTATAACATTCCTGTTGAATTAATGGATGAAAGACTTACCACTAGAGAAGCTAAAGATAGATTAAAAGCTGAAGAAGATAACTCTGCATCTTCAGGCAGAGACACTCATCAAATTGCTGCGCAGATCATTTTAGAAAACTGGTTTTCAGAGAATAGATAAATGCCTGGATCCATACCACCAGCTTTCATTAGAGAAATTGTAGACATGACAGACATAGTCGCTTTGGTGGATAGTTATGTCCCATTAAAAAAGAAAGGAAAGGATCACTGGGGCCTCTGTCCGTTTTGTGATGATGGTAGTAACGCTTCTTTCAGCGTTAGTTCGCAGAAGCAGTTTTATTATTGTTTTAAATGCAGGGCTACAGGTAATGTCATTGGTTTTCTAGAATCCTTTGAAGGGTTGGGGTTTGTAGAATCAGTAGAAGCTTTAGCTTCTCGTGCAGCCTTAGAAGTTCCCTATGAAGAGTCTTCAAGGAAACAAGAAGACAGAGAACCTTTATTCAAAGTTTTAGCTAGTGCCTCCAGTTTCTTTGAAGATTCTCTAGCGGATTCATCAATAGCAAAAAAGGTTCAAAGCTATATTAAGGACGACAGGCATATTTCAGGCAGTACTTGTAAAAGATTTGGTGTTGGGTTGGCTCCAAAATCTTGGAATGCTTTGTCTTCTCATTTGTCTAGTAAGGGTTTTTCAGAAGAGCTTCAAATAAGAGCAGGTCTATCTAAAAAGAATAAAGACAAAGAGCCCTATGATTTATTTAGAGATCGATTGATGTTTCCTATAAAAGATAGAAAGGGAAGGGTGGTAGGTTTTGGAGGTAGAGTAATGAACCCAGAAGACCAACCTAAGTATTTAAACACTGGCGATACTCCAGTCTTTCAAAAAGGCAAAGAACTTTATGGCCTACATGAAGCCTTAGAGGATAGAAAGAACCTAACAAGAATTTATGTAGTTGAAGGCTATATGGATGTTATCGCAATGTCTGAGAACGGCATAAATAATTCTGTTGCCACCTTAGGTATAGCTACTAATCGATTTCATACACAAGTTTTGCTTCAGTTAGTTAATGAAGTTATTTTTTGTTTTGACGGAGATGATGCAGGACGAGGAGCAGCCTGGGGAGCTCTAAAGAATGTTCTGCCGGTAGTTAATGATGGAGCTGAGATAAAATTCCTTTTTCTGCCTGAAGGTGAAGATCCAGCAAGCTTATTGGAAAAAGAAAGTAAGGAAGACTTTGAAAGCAGGCTTGAAAAATCCTTACTATTGTCAGAATATTTTATAGAAAGATTAACCTCAGCTATTGGTACTGGGTCTTTAGAAAAAAAAGCTTCCTTGGCTTCTAAAGCAACTGAACTATTAAGGTCCATGCCAGAAAGCTCTATAAAAAAATTATTAGAGGCTGAGGTTTCGAATGTAACTGGGTTAAGTAAAAAAGATATTCAGGAGAATTCCCAGTCAGTAGCGACAAGAAAGAAGAAGCAGACTAAATTTATTTCACCTGCCCAAAAAGACAAAGAAGAAAAACCCTTTGAGCCTAGTGGAATCATAGCAAAAGCCTTGGCTTCAGTAGTAACGTATCCAGAACTTATTTCTGAAGTAGATTCTACTGAGTGGATAAAAGATCTTTCTAGACCTGAAGCACATTTGTTATTACAGGTTATTGAGTATTTTAAGAATTCTCCGAATGGTCAGGTTGCTGATCTATTAAGTTCACTAGACACCGATTCAGCTTCTTTTATTGGGAGTTTGTTATCAGGTACTCCTCTCCTGGAAGAAAAGAACTCAGTGGCTTATTTTCATGACTGCTTAGAGGCTATGAAGAAGTCCAATCCAATAGTAAGAATCCAAGAATTAAAGGAACAGCAGACTAAAGAAAAGTTATCAGAAGATGAAACTTTTGAACTACAACAACATCTATTATCTAACTTAGATAAGTTAGATGAAGAAGACAAAGTATTATTAAGGCAGTTAAGTCAAAATTAATCTAACCAATTGAAAAATAAAAATTAGTATCAATATTGGGATTTGGGCTGTAAAAACACTATAATTCCCCACCCTTTTTAATTGAGTATGGCAAAAAAATCCAAAAAAGAAGTCGAGCAAGAAGTCGAAGAACCCTCCGAAGAGCAAGAAGTCGCATTATTTAGCGAGGAAGATCTCGAGAACTCTGGTTTAAGAGAACTAGTCGATAAAGGTAAGGAACAGGGCTTTCTTACCTATGAAGAAATAAACGCGATGTTACCAGAAGACATCTCTGACCCTGATCAGGTTGAAGAAACCATACAGATGTTGATTGATATAGGAGTAGAAGTTCAAGAAAAAACACAAGGTGAAACAGATGAAGGGGCGGCTCCTGAAACAGTGCCAGATACTAGAACCACTCTAACCACTGTTGAATCAGAAATAGGAAGGACAACTGATCCAGTCAGACTCTACATGAGAGAAATGGGTACAGTGGATCTACTTACGAGAGAAGGAGAGATCGCCATAGCCAAACGCATAGAAGAAGGCTACCGGGAATTATTGTCAGCCTGTTGTTTCTATCCAGGTATCGTCGATAAGATTTTGGATGACTACCAGGAAGTATTAAAAGAAGAAAAAAGGCTGACTGAGGTAATGGTTGGTTTTATGGACATAGATGATGAAATACCGCCGCCTGCGATTGTTCAAGCTGCACAAAGGAAAGAGAAAGGCGAAGATGATGATGAAGCGCCTACCGGCCCAGACCCTGTAGAAGTAAAAAAACGTTTTAATTCGCTTAAAAGGCAGTTCAATAAAGTAGAGAAGGCTTGTTCAAAATCTAGGACAACTAAAAAAGCGCTTCAAGAACAACAAAAGCTGGCTGAGGTATTTAAGTTCATTAAACTGGCTCCAACTCAATTTGAAAAGATAGCTAGCCCAGCACGGGATGCTTTGGGAATCATAAGGGATTGTGAGAAAGAGGTTTACAGAATCTTTGTGAAAGTAGCAAAGATGCCCAGAAAGGAATTTATACAAAGCTATCCTGGAAATGAAGCTAATCCTGATTGGGGTATAAAAATATCTAAAATGAGAAAACCTTGGGCTAAGGTAATTAAAGAAAATATCGATGAGGTCACAAGACAACATAATAAATTAGCCAAGTTAGAAAAAATAATTGGTTTGGATATTCCTCGCATAAAAGACATCAATCGAAGAATGTCTATTGGTGAAGCCAAAATAAGAAGGGCAAAGAAAGATATGGTTGAAGCCAATTTAAGGTTAGTTATTTCGATAGCTAAGAAATACACCAACCGCGGCTTACAATTTTTGGATTTAATACAGGAAGGCAATATTGGGTTAATGAAAGCAGTGGATAAATTTGAGTACAGAAGAGGCTACAAGTTCTCCACTTACGCTACTTGGTGGATCAGACAGGCAATTACTCGATCGATTGCGGATCAGGCTAGGACCATCCGTATCCCAGTACATATGATTGAAACCATCAATAAACTCAATAGAGTGTCTCGTCAGATGGTTCAAGAAATGGGCAGAGAGCCCACTCCTGAAGAGCTCGGTGAACGGATGGAACTTCCAGAAGACAAGATACGTAGAGTTCTTAAGATTGCTAAGGAACCTATCTCCACTGAGACCCCAATAGGAGATGAAGAAGACACGACCTTAGGAGATTTCATTGAAGACACAGCAATTGCTTCCCCAGATGAAGCAGCTACGGAAGATAACTTAACTGAAGCCACCGATGATATTTTAGGCAGCTTGACTGCTCGAGAAGCAAAAGTTCTAAGAATGAGATTTGGTATAGGCATGAACACTGACCACACGCTCGAAGAAGTGGGCAAACAGTTTGATGTAACACGTGAACGGATTCGTCAGATTGAAGCCAAAGCATTGAGAAAGTTAAGACATCCAACTCGTTCCTCTCATTTAAGAGGCTTTCTTGACGATTAACTCGTTGCAGTTACTAGTTGACCGTAGTTAAATTAACTCAAGGGCCCTTAGCTCAGTTGGTTAGAGCAGTGGACTCATAATCCATTGGTCCCAGGTTCGAGTCCTGGAGGGCCCACCAAATAAAATGCCTTA
>Ga0209752_1000111_pt1 | contig 36598 bp, 35 predicted proteins | sample METZYME_3_250m_FD_187548 | JGI IMG/M metagenome (GOLD analysis project Ga0209752, IMG submission 187548) | Marine microbial communities from oxygen minimum zone in mesopelagic equatorial Pacific - METZYME_3_250m (SPAdes) (version 2) | ecosystem: Environmental > Aquatic > Marine > Oceanic...
CACAGAGTCGTCGACCTCGGTTGCACTAGACGATTCCTCTTTCGGGTCCGCGGGTTCGTCTAAGACTGGCTCTTCCGTTTCTGAATCGCTGGAATCTGAGGCGTGATCCGTGGAGAGATCTTCTTCAGCGGCCGCGATGTCATTGTCAGTGGACCCCCCCGCGTCGTCGACCACCTCGTCGGCGTCAGCTTCTGGTTCGGGCGGCAGCGTGGTTTCGACGAGGCCTTCGGCTAAGAGAATCCGAATTTTGGAGACTCCATTGATCCATTCGCGATCGGTGTTTTTTACGCCGTAACGACCGGATCGTTTCAGGTAAACAATATATTCGTCCGTCTGTTTAACGAGCTTCATGAACGATCCTGAAATAAAACCGCCAGAGTTTACGTGTGTGCGTCGCTGCTGGCCAACGTTGCGCGACGCTAGGGGTACCCGGCTCCGGTTGCTGACACTGGTATTGTTTCAGCGCGTGCACCACGGAGTGTGCGGCACTCCTGGGGTGACGATGAAGGTGACGTCAGAATGAAGAGCACCGGTGCATCCACGCCGCCGATCATGCACGCGTATGCGCCTTGATCGACCTGAACGCGTTCAAGAATCTCGCCACCTTCGGCGAGCCGAAGGCACTCATTTGTAGGGGGCGATGCAACCCAGATTGCACCTTCGGCATCCAGACATATGCCGTCTGGAGCGGTTCCGTCTGGTAGCTTCGCCCATAGCCGACGATTCTCGAGTTCTCCTTGGGCGACGATGTCAAATGCAGTGAGGCGGCCCGCGAACGTTTCGGCAACCACGAGGGTTCCGCCATCGGGTGTGATGACGCTTCCATTCGGAAAGGACAAGTGGTCCGCAACAATACGGGATGTTCCGTTGGTCTCGACAGCGATAAGGGATGCGTGATTAAAACTTGCGCCACCGTTTAGATCGAACCCAAAGTGTCCTACAAAGGCCCGCCCGCTGGCATCAACGACCATGTCGTTACACTCGAACGGTGCGTATTTAGATAAATCCGCATGTTCAGATAAGACAGAGCCGTCGAATCGGAGGATTCGACGGTCCAACATCGAAACGATCAGTAAATCGCCATTGGGTAACCAGCCAAGCCCGGAAGGCCGGTTCTCGACTTCGACAACGCTGCTAACCTCTCCGGTCTCCGTGACAGTTTTTACCTTATGGTCGTGCATGTCGGAAAAATAGAAGCGGTCGTCGTGCCATCGTGGCCCTTCTCCGAAACAAATGTCGTCAGCAAGAACCTGGGTTGCCATGTGTTGCTCTGAACGGTTTAGGGAGAATCATAGCTCGGAAATAGGCCAAGGTTCCACCTCAGGATTGGCTATAACCCTTGTATTTAAAGGGCTATAAGCTTTTCTCAGGGGCAGAGCGCGAAGGCTCTAACAGCGTGCTACACTCAATCGGTTTTCGGTTTGAATAATTCAAACTGACGTAAATTGGACCTATGGGGGAAATGTAAAAATGACTGACGTCGTAGTGGTAGACAGTGTCCGCACCGGACTTGCCAAGTCCTTTCGCGGCAGCTTCAACCTAACGCGCTCCGATGACATGCTCGCGCACTGCATCGATTCGCTTCTTGAAAGAAACCCGAGTGTTTCGGCTGACGAAGTCGAAGACGTGGTTGTTGGCGCAGCGAGTCATGCTGGCGAACAAGACGGCAATTTGGCGAGGCTTGCTGTAGTGCTTTCAAAGTTACCGATCACAACCGCAGGTATGACAATCAACCGTTTCTGTTCGTCAGGGCTCCAATCCATCGCCATCGCTGCGAATCAAATTGCGTCCGGACAAACGCAGGTCGCGATTGCAGGGGGTGTGGATTCAATCTCGATGAGAAATCGTCAGACCACCGGTAAAGCAGAACAGAATAAGCGCTTAATCGAAGAGAAGCCTGAAGTCTTTATGGCAATGGGTAACACCGCTGAAGTAGTGGCTCGTCGATATCAGGTTACGCGAGAAATGCAGGACGTTTATGCGCTGCAAAGCCAGCAACGATATGCCAATGCCGTTGAACAAGGCTGGATCGGCGAAGAAATCGTTCCGATGAATGCGACGATGCTGAAGGTTGACAAGGAAACAGGCGACGAGAGCCGTGTTGAAGTATCTGTTGATAAAGATGAGTGTAATCGTCCACAAACCACACTCGATGGTTTGAGTGGTTTAGCACCAGCTTTCGAAGAAGATGGGACGGTCACTGCAGGTAATGCCTCTCAACTTTCCGACGGAGCTTCCATGACCATGCTCATGAGCTCGGATCGAGCGGCCCAATTAGGAATTGAGCCGATTGGTATTTATCGCGGCTTTACTGTTGCAGCATGCGAACCAGATGAAATGGGCATTGGTCCAGTATTTGCGATTCCGCGACTGCTACAGAATGCTGGTCTCAAGCAAGACGATATCGATGTATGGGAGCTCAATGAAGCGTTTGCTTCGCAGTGTGTTTATTGCCGCGATCAACTCGATATTGATAATGAGAAGTACAACGTTAATGGCGGCAGCATTAGCATCGGACATCCGTTTGGAATGACCGGATCACGTTGTACGGGTGCGGTGCTTCGCGAATTGCAACGACGGGAACAGCGCTACGGCGTTGTAACTATGTGCATTGGCGGTGGTCAGGGAGCTGCGGGCCTGTTTGAGCGCGCTTAACGAGTGAGACGTACGGTGGCGAAGGTCTGCCGCCGTACGTTTACTTCGCGATGACAACCTTGGAGATCGCGTCCTAATACGCGAGGGGCATGGGAGAGGTCGGGGACCTTAGTTTGGATGGCTAAATCGACTTTTGTACGACGGTCGGTGGGCGTCGCGGTTATTTTGGTAATCGTTGGTTGGGCTGATGCCGACACCCTACCGCCTAGAGTGCCAACGAGCGACTCGGATAGAGCAGCCGCTAATGAGATAAAGTCCTTTAAGGACTACACCGACGCTGAATTAACTGAAATTGCGGGCCGGATTAGAACGTTAAACGCCGTCGAGCGTCGTTCTCTGATTATAGAGATGCGAAAACGCATGGCGACCAGCGGGCTGAAACCTAAGATCGAAGCCCACTTCGGACGAATCATTCAAAGTGTTGATGGGACCGTGACGCGGGTGGAATCTATTCGAGTTATCCGGCAGGGAGAATACGGAAGGCGTCGCGGGGACGAAGCCGCACCGGAAGCTAATCCGGAAATGAAGAATCCCACAAAAACTGTCGCGATCGAACGTAAAACGCCATAGATGTCCTGATGCGGAAGCGATCTATATCGACGATCAATACCGAACGCCGACACCGGCAATCTCTAGTGGGTGGCGGCGGCCAAGTGTTTAATGGTCATACCACTGAGGTGTCGCTACATGGCTGAAGCGACGAAACTATTGCTTGTGGATGACGACCCCGAATTACGAGAGCTCATTGGGGAGTACCTGACCAAGCAGGGGTTTGACGTCAAGACCGCAGAAAATGGCCGGGAAATGGATGGCGTGCTGCAACGCCATCGAATCGATCTGGTACTCCTTGATCTGATGCTTCCAGGTGAAGATGGGCTTTCGATTGCGAAGAGACTCAAGAAGACAGAGGGCTTGCCTATAATCATGATTTCTGCCCAGGGACAAGACGTTGACCGGATCGTCGGCTTGGAGATCGGTGCGGATGATTACCTCGGGAAACCCTTCAATCCGCGTGAACTTCTAGCTCGAATTCGCGCGGTGATGCGACGCAGCCAAGGGCCAACTACAGCATCTGAAACGGTGGAATTCGGAGAGTTTGTACTCGATCGCAAAGCCCGCCGTCTAACTTGCGCGGGTCAGTATGTTCAACTCACATCTGGTGAGTTTGACCTTCTCGGAATTTTGGTGGATTACCCAGATACCGTTATGGATCGAGATAAAATTCTCGATCTCTTGACGGGAGCTGAACGCTCTCCCTTCGATCGAAGTATCGATGTGCGTATCACGCGACTTAGAAGCAAGATTGAAGCTGACCCATCTACACCGGCATACATAAGGACTATCTGGGGCAGGGGCTATATGTTCTGCCCGGACGCAACCTAATGGCCCGCGCAGGCTCCCTCCGCGCTAGAACTAACAGCGTTCTCGGACTTTCGGCAATTGCAATTGCGATTATCGCGGTGGTTGCTCTAGATACGTTTGTGACAAGGCCAATTACCGAAAGTGCGGCTAATGATGAAGCTGGACTTCTCGTCCTTTCGGCGCAAACGTGGGTTGAACTTCTCCCGGATAGGCGTCCCCATTTCGAACTGGAACTTTTGATCAATCACGATCTCACAATTAGCGGCGAGATTCGCGATCTACCGGGCGTACTGCCCGGTAACGAATACCATGAAATGCTTGTGGAGGAGATAGGGCAGCGAGTCGGTGAGCCTGTGGTTTTGATGGAAGGAGACGATCTCTTGTGGGTGAATGTCCCGACAGAGAGTGGATTAGCTCCCCAAATCGGTTTCGCTTCGCAACGGGGGAATGTGCAACCGGGTTATGTTGCGTTGTTGATCCTTGTTGCAGGTACGGTTGTTGTTTTCGGGACTTCCTTTTTGATGGTCCGCTGGGTGGCCGATCCGCTTAATCGGGCAGCGAAAGCGGCACAATCGTTCCGTGGGGCGACTGGCTTCGTTCCTCTGCCTGAAGAAGGGCCAAGGGAACTAGTTTCACTGGCCTCAAGTTTCAACAATATGGCCCACGAGATTATGTCGCTGATGGCGAATCGAACGACATTATTGGCAGGTGTGTCGCATGATCTAAGAACGCCCCTTGCGAGGATGCGGTTCGCGCTTGAGTTGTTACCAGAAGGCGTGGACCAACAACTAGTTGACCGACTTGACCGCAATCTCGGTGCAATGGATGAGCTCATTGAAGACGCACTGAGATTCGCAAGAGGAACCCAGGAAGCGAGTGTCGAAATTGAGATGCGAGAGTTCCTTCGGTCGGTCGTTCGAGGGGTGGATAAGACAATCCCGTTATCTTGGAAAGGTGATGACGAAGTCATTGTGAATACTGCGCTAGGAGCTCTTGAGCGAGTATTCAACAATCTTCTCGCGAATGCTTTGCAGCATGGCGGAACAACAGAAGTGCGAGTCGACGCGGGAGAGAATATTGATATTCACGTGATTGATAATGGTCCGGGCATTCCCTTGGAAGATCGAGATAAGGTATTCCAACCGTTTTATCGAATTGAAGGATCGAGAAGTCGTCACACAGGTGGAAGCGGTTTGGGTCTTGCGATCGTTGATCAGCTATGCCAAGCGCATGGTTGGCGAATCGAACTGTCTGAAAGCGACACGGGTGGGACGGACGCTCGTTTGACAGTACCAACCGCCTAGGAAGGACGTCGGGCGCACACTGATACAATCGATACTAGGACCGTGGGGTCTGAGAGAGAGCGAATACGGGTCTAAAAGAAGGACGATTCGGAACACGAATGATGTACGACAACATACTTTACGAGGTTGACGGGCCGATGGGGCTCATCACGATCAATCGTCCAGAGAAGCACAATGCGATCTCACTCGCGACGTTGGATGAATTACAGGCTGCAGTGCGCGAGGCTGATCGGGATGATGTGGTCCGGGTGGTTACAATCACGGGCACAGGGGGACGCGCTTTTGCGTCGGGATCTGATCTTGCCGAAGTCGTCGATCGCGACTTTAGAAAAGCGCTTGAACCGATCGTACAAGGACTCGCTGATCAATTGGAGCGAATGCCCAAGCCAGTTATCGCGGCGATCGATGGGATTTGCATGGGAGGGGGTCTCGAGGTCGCTCTCGGATGCGACCTCAGAATTGCGACTCCTACCTCTCAGTTTGCCACGCCGGAGGGCAAACTCGGGATCATTCCGGGTGGTGGAGCAACAGCACGTTTACCCCGCATTGTCGGTCGAGGCTGGGGGATGCACATGTTGCTTATGGGTGAGCCGATTGACGCGGAACGAGCCCTCGCAGTTGGCTTGATCACTCGGATCGTTGAAAAAAGCGAACTTTTGTCCGAAGCCCGGCATATGGCTGAACATTTGGCGGAGTTTGCTCCGTTCGTGCCTAGGACGATGAAAGCGATGGTAAATTTTGGTATGGAAGCCAGTACGGCAGCGGCACTTATGTTTGAAAAGTACGCGCAAGGAGCGTTGGTCCAGACCGAGGATAAACAAGAGGGTATTGCCGCTTTTCTGGAGAAACGGAAACCATCCTTTAAGGGTAGATAACTAACGATTGCGACCACGGGGCTTCGAGGCTCTCAATAGCAATATTTGTTGTTCGCTTCCCTAATCCCGCTTTGCTAAGTTAGGTATTGGGTCTGACCAGTTCAACAAGGGGGGAGTATGGCGGTTGGAAAATTTCCTATCGAGGCTAGCCACATCATGATGTTTGCTCGCTCGATCGGTGACGATAATCAAATTTATTACGACGAAGACTACGCGAAAGAAGCCGAAACCGGCGGCGTCATCGCGCCACCAACGTTCGTTCAAGCGAGTGCACAGTTTGATCCGGAGTACGGGTTACGGCCGAAAATCGGCGGCGACGGCTGGTTCGGATCTGGTGGAAAGCCGACGGGCGTGCGACCCCGAGAGGATAGTGCCGGAGGCAGTGACGGTTCCGGCGGTGGTGGTGGCGGCGGAGGTCTGCACGCCGAACAGCGATATATTTACCATCGGCATCCCAAAGTGGGTGATGTGCTGACCACGACAAACAAACCAGGTAAAACCTGGGAAAAGGAAGGAAAACGGTCGGGGAAATTGGTATTCAGTGAATCGATCACAGAATACCGTGACCAGGACGGTGAACTTGTAGTTACAGCGATTGGCACGGGTGTTCGGACCGAACGACCCGTCGACCAAGGATAGGGGGGGTCATGGCACTAAAAGCGAGTGAATTGAAAGTCGGTGATACCTACACGGAACGGCTGGTTGAAGACCTAAAGCGGACCCAAGTGGTGATGTATGCTGGTGCTTCGGGCGACTACAACCCCGTGCACACGGACGAGTTGTTTACGACTAAAGTGGCCGGATATCCAGGCGTATTTGCGCACGGGATGTTGACAATGGGGATGACGGGTCGGGTGTTGACCAACTACGTTGGCGACGGACGCTTGACGGAATTTGGTGTTCGTTTCACCAATCAGGTCTTCCCCGGTGACACGCTTGATTCGACAGCAACTGTCACGGCTATTAGCGAAGGCCTCGTTGATATCGACGTGTCGACCGTTAACCAAGAAGGGGTTGAGGTCGCGAAAGGTTCAGCTCAAGCACGGATCGACGACTGAACTTTCCGTTGGAGACGGAAGAAGAAACGGGGAGCGTCCAAGCGCTTCCCGGTTCAACCTATCTTCACCACTCTTCGATCGACGTTCTTACGTCGACTTCGAACGTCCATGCGTTGCGGGGTTGTCGGTAGAGATACTCGAAAGCATCGACGATGCCGCTGATACTGATCATGCCAGCATCACCGAGTTTTTCCGCATATTCTGGGAAGGCTTTACGAATTTTTTCGCCGCCGATCGGGCCGTCGACAACGACATGACCGACGTGAATGCCGTCGGGTCCGTATTCCTTCGCCATGGCTTGGGCGAGGATTCGGAGCGCGGATTTGCCAGAATTAAAGGCGCCGAAACCGGGGCGGCCGCGCATGGATGCACTCGCACCAGTGAATAAAAGGGTTCCACCGGCGCCTTGCATTTTCCGCAATGTCTCTCGACCGAAAAGGAATCCGCCGAAGCAGAGAACACGCCAACTACGCTCGAAGTAATCAGCATCCATGTCGATGATGCGGCCAGGCGTGTTGTTCCCAGCATTGTAAATGGCAAGTGTCAGGTCGCCCGTTTCGGCGTCAACGGCTTCAAGCAAGTTGACGATAGACAACTCGTCGGTTGCGTCAGCAACCACGGTGGTGGCGCGCCCCCCACTTCCTTCGATGACGCTTGATAACTCATCAAGCGATGCTTGGGTGCGACCGGCAACGAAAACGTGGTGGCCGCTTGCGGCAAATCGAACTGCCAGTTGGCCACCCAGGCCGTCCACGGGACCGACGCCGAGAACAATGGCTTTATTCATTATGAACCCCTTAGATCAGTTGAGTGCGGACTTCAGGGCGTCACAGGCTTTTTGCATCGCTGGTCGTGTTGCCGAAACGGTTTGTGTTTGGGCGAAAAACCCATGAATGAACCCGTCGAATCGAATGGTTTCGACAATCACGCCGGCATCTGCGAGACGTGCGCCGTAGGCCTCACCTTCGTCACGTAGCGGATCATACTCAGCGGTCATAATCATGGCGGGCGGGAGACCCGAGAGGTCGTTGGCCAGAAGTGGCGAAGCGCGTGGATCCAGGCGTTGAGTGGGATTGGCGTAATGATCCCAAAACCATCTCATCAAGTCTAAGGTCAACGTGTAGCCTTCGGCGTTGGCGACGTAAGACTCAGTATCAAAACGGCTTCCATCTGTGGCTGGGTAGACGAGCAGCTGAAATCGAAGGTCTGGTCCGGCTTCTTTCGCCATTTGTGCGACGACGGCCGATAGATTACCCCCGGCACTATCGCCGGCAACGGCAAGGCGATTCGGGTCGCCGCCAAAATCTTGGGCATTTGCGTAAGCCCATTTTAATGCTGCAAAACAATCATCTGCTGCGGCCGGGAATTTGTGCTCGGGAGCTAGACGATAATCGACAGAGATTACGATCGCCTCTGTTCCGCGGCACACTTCTCGACTTTGTGCGTCTGCCGTTATCAAATCCCCGATGACCCAACCGCCGCCATGAAACATCAGTACGATGGGCAAGAGGCCCTCGCCCTCCGGCGTGTAAATCCGGATGGGAATGTCACCCGCAGGACCTGGGATTTTTTGATCGTGAACGCTTCCGACCACCAATGCTGGATTTTCTGGTTGCATCATTCGATACATTTCTCGGCCCTGTTCAACGGGCATGTTGGATAAATCCGGTCCGCCGACTTCTGCTATTTGCTTCAGTAGCGTTTCGTATTCCGGGTGCAGAGGCATAACGGACGTCCTTCAGGTTTCTTTGTTCGGGAAGCATAACCTTGTCGCGTGGAAATTCGGTAACATGGCGCCCCTCTCAAGGAGGCTTGCGATGAGCGAATTTGGTTTGGATGACGTTGAAGAAGCGGCTGAAGCAGCGAAGAAATTCGCGTTTCTCGAAAACACGTTATTTAAAAGTCGGACGTTAACGATTTTCGGGGAAATCAACAAAGACGTCGCCCAGCGAACCGCCGAAAAACTTTTGGCTCTTTCGTACGAAAGCGGTGACCCAATCACGCTCTACATTGGTTCTCCGGGGGGACACGTGGAGTCCGGTGACACAATTTTTGACATGATCCGCTTTGTTGAACCTACGGTGCGAACGGTAGGTACAGGTTGGGTAGGCAGTATTGCAACACACATTTACTTGGCGACGGAACGAGAGAACCGGTTTGCTTTGCCGAATACTCGTTTCCTTATACATCAGCCCGCGGGCGGAACGGGTGGGGATGCGTCCGATATCGAAATTCAGGCGCGAGAAATCCTCAAAACACGGGAACGAATCAACCAGATTATTGCCGAGCAAACTGGTCAATCACTGGAACGAGTTACTCGGGATACCGACCGCGATTACTGGATGAGCGTTGAAGAATCCCTGGAGTACGGTTTGGTCGGAACGATCATTAAATCGGTTAGTGACCTGCCATAGACTCCATTGACCGGGCTCACGCTTAGCGTTGGGGATAGACGCGTCGGGGCGATCTACAACAAAGTAGCCGAGCCGATCGCAACGCTCGTGTTCGGCCATGGCGCGGGTGGCGATATGCACCATCGGACCATGAAGGCCATTTCCGAGGCGTTTTCGGAGATGGGTATTGCTATGTTGCGTTTCAATTTTCCGTTCAAGGAAGACGGGCGCACTCGTGTTGATTCCCGAGCTGTGTCCACCGCGACGGTAAAGGCGGCAGTCGAATTTGCGATCGCCAATTATCGAATGCCGCTGTTTCTTGGCGGACACAGCTTTGGCGGTCGCATGGCGTCCCACGCCGTCGTGGATTACGAATTGAACGTTGATGGAATGATCTTTTGTTCGTTTCCACTGCACCCACGAGGCAAGCCGAGTACTGCAAGGGCTGATCACCTCGTCGCGATTAAACGTCCAATGTTGTTCTTGTCCGGGACGCGTGATGCGCTTGCTGACCCCGATTTGTTGGGCCCGATGGTGACCGTGGTTGGGGCGAGGCTGCAATGGCTTGAAACGGCCGACCACGGGTATAGCGTCCTGAAACGAACTCGCCGACGTCAAGACGATGTCTTTGAAGAGATGGCAGGCTATGCGCGTGACTTTGTCGTCTCAGTGACGTCGTGATGACGCGTTTCGCTCCGCCGTGGAATTGCGGATAACGACGAACCTTTAGACAAAGTTCTAGAGATCGGTCAATTGAACGGTTTCTAATTTGGCGTTCCCTTCAACGTTGATCCTGAACATAATCTCGGCGTGACGGAACGAAAACACATTGTGGTTATCGGTGGAGGTATCGCGGGACTCTCGTTGGCATCCGAACTTGCCCGCGACAACGAAGTCACAATACTGGAAGCTGAGTTGCAACCGGGATATCACAGTACCGGGCGTTCAGCAGCCGTCTTTGTCATCCCGTTTGTTAACGACGTCGTCCATCGCTTATCGGTGGCGAGTGAGCAGTTCTTCCTGGAACCACCAGAAGGCTTCAATCGTTTGAGTCAGCCGTTGGCCAATGTGTTGGTCGCCGAAGCCGAGGATGCGGACCAAGTGGCAGCGTTTCTTGACACGTGGTCGATACGTTGTCCCTGGCTGAAGCGGGTGACGGGCGCGGAGATTCGGGATGAAGTCCCCATCCTAAAAAAGGAAATCGTATGCGGTGCACACGACGAGCGCAGTCTCGGACTCGATGTCCACAACATCGTGGAAGGACATAGACGTCGCCTTTTGGAACGCAATGGCTCGGTGGAAACGCGCTCACAAGTTACCGAAATCAGTCGGGAGGCTGAGGGCTGGCGCGTTGTTCTCGACAGCGGCGCAACGCTAACTTGCGACGTGTTAGTCAACGCAGCAGGGGCGTGGGCCGGAGAAATTGCCGAGCTGGCTGGTGCAGGCGAAATACTTTTGCGACCCAAGAGGCGGACAGGAATTATCGTCGATCCAGGCGTCGACTCCTCGTCCTGGCCCATGGTTCATCTGGCGAGTGGCGATTTATATTTCAAACCTGAAGCGACGATGTTGATGGTATCTCCAGCGGATGAAACCGATTGGATCCCTTGCGATGCTCAACCTGACGAATGGGATGTGGCAGTGGGTATGGATCGATTGAACCGGTGCATCACGATCGACATTAATCGCCCGGAGCGAACGTGGGCAGGTCTTCGTTCGTTCGTCGCAGACAGGGCGCCAGTTATCGGCTTTGACGTTCGAGCCCCGTCTTTTTTTTGGTTGGCCGGATTTGGCGGGTTTGGTGTTCAGACGTCGCCCGCTTATAGTCGAATGGCGGCCGGAATAATCAACGGCGAGACGTTGCCGGACGACCTGGAAGTATTGCGAGAACTGGTCGCGCCGGATCGACCAAATCTGAACAGGGATTAAAGATGAAACTTGCGACCTTTACGCATGGAGGAGATAGCCGCATTGGCGTTGTTGTGGGTGAGTTGGTTGTCGATTTATCGAGGGCAGCTCCGGAGCTTCCAACTAACATGCGAGATTTTCTGGTGGCCGGTGACGAGGCGATGACGGTGGCTAGAGAGGCACAGACGGCTAGCGAACATGCGCTTGCGGTCGTAGACGTTGAGCTTGAGGCGCCAGTGGTCAATCCTGGAAAAATATTGGCTATCGGACTCAACTACGCGGACCACATTGAAGAGTCCGGTGCCGAAACGCCAAAGGTACAGATGTGGTTTAACAAACAAACCACGGCAACCAACGGACCCTACGGCGACATCAATAAACCCAGTGTCTCTGATTTACTCGACTACGAAGGGGAGCTTGTGTTCGTTATTGGGAAACGGGCGAAACATGTTCCAAAGGAAAGGGCGCACGAAGTTATCGCGGGCTATTGCTGCGGTAACGATGTCAGCGTTCGTGACTGGCAGATGCGCTCGCAGACGATGCAGATAGGGAAGTCGTTTGATACCCATGCTCCTTTTGGACCTTGGATGGTCACTCCCGACGAGTTGGGCGACCCGCACGATCTTGCACTTCGGACGTACGTGAACGGCGAAAAACGTCAAGACACCAATACCGAGCATATGGTGTTTGACTGTTTTGATCAGATAGCTCATCTAACCCAAGCCTTCACTCTTGAACCCGGCGATGTCATTTATACCGGTACCTCGAGTGGAGTAGCAGCGGCGCAGAGGCCACCTCCGTGGCTAGTTGTAGGCGATCTGGTTCGTGTTGAAATCGAGAACATCGGCTATATCGAAAACAAGGTATTTTTGGAGTCGGGTGATTCTGTCCTGGAATAGCTCGCCAAGAGTAGGGTTAACTCGAAAAGGTTAGTTCGTATGCAGTCCGCGTTTATCGCGGACCAATGCGTCTAGTTGGAAGACGTGGTCGTCTTCGATTCGAAGGTCTTTCAATGCTGTTGCCAGTTTCGTCAGATATTCGACGTTGCTGCCGCTTGGGCCTTCGCTTTGACAGATCTGGTCGGCAATGACTTCCAGCGGCGCTTCCCCGAGAAAGGCAGCGTTTTGTTGGTTCGCAATGTAAACGATTCCAGAAACTTTCTTGGACGGTAATTGAATCCATACCTCATGTCGCTCGTAACCGTTTTTTTCGCGGTGATCGAGATGGGCCAATACCTCTTTGGTGACTCGGTACGTGAGTCCGCAGCATCGTTTTCCTTTGCTCGCGATTAAGGTCAGTACCCGACCGGGACGGTTTTCAGTTCCTCTGTGGTCGTGCGAGCCCTGCCAGAAACGTCGCGACCAGTGACAGATATTCCCGGGTTGTGACTCTAGAAATGGAAAGTCGGGGCGCCAGATCAATGAACCGTAACCAAAGATCCAGATTTCTTGCACGCGTTTGCCTTAGGCAAGCCCCTTCGACACATCGAATGCCTTTTTTGACGCTTGTTGAAGGCTAGGGTCGTCCAAGAAGTCGAGAGCCGTCATGGCAAGTGCCTTCGCTCCATCTAAGGCCGCACGGTCGCCCATCTCAGAACCCGCCCACTTTTCGAATTCGGGGTTATGAATGACCACGTTGGCGGGCGCTGCTGCCAACATGGGGTGAATGGAGGGTACGCGGTGACTCACGTTACCCATGTCTGTGCTACCAGCACCCGAGCTGCCGAGCTTCTCGTGAGGAAAGAAGTCGCGTCCTAACGCTTCAGCGTTACGCTGGAAAGATTCAGCCAAGGGCCAATTGGTGTTCAAATCAAGATAGTCAACTTCCCCCCAAATGGTTTCAACCTCGCTGCCTGAAGCCCTCGCGCCGGCTTCAAAACATGCTTGTACCCGCGGTTTCAATGCTTCGAGTTCGTTGGCGTTGGCGGCCCGAACGTAAAATTCGCCGGATGCCCGATCAGGGACGATGTTGGGAGCTTGACCTCCCTCCGTGATGATGCCGTGGATGCGTTCGGTGTGTTGGATGTGCTGACGTAAATTGGATATGGCTTGATAGGCAAGGAGCAAACCATCTAGGGCATTGACGCCTCGATGTGGCATGGCCGATGCATGGGCCGATTTCCCCTGATAGACCGCTCGTACTTCAGCGACACAGATGCACGGCATCGTTGCCAGGTTGATACCGGAGGGATGCATCATGATCGCGGCATCGGTTTTATCAAAGGCCCCGTTGCGTGCCATGACTTCTTTGCCACCGCCGCGCTCTTCTGCCGGCGTTCCTAACATGCGAACGCTACCACCTAAGGACCCGTCGACAGATTTGAGCGCAAGGAAAGCGCCTAACGCCGAAGTCGCAATAATGTTGTGTCCGCAGGCGTGACCAATACCGGGTAGGGCGTCGTACTCTGCAAGGATGTCGATACCTGGTCCACGATCGCCAGTAATCTCCGCTTCGAACGCGGTTTCGAGTCCGTAAACGTTCGATTTCACCTGCAGTTTGTGATTTTCCAAGGCCCGTGTGAGAGTGGCGCTTGCCGCATACTCTTTGAAAGCCAGTTCGGGATTCGCATGAATCGCGTGCGATACCTCCAACAACGTAGACGCATGGTCATCCACGAAACGAGCGATATCTTGTTTCACCTTATCCATAGGCCGTTCCTAATTGAATCTGTGCACAAAACGACGTTGTTGGCTTATACGATCCGTGAACCGGTTTTGCCCCAGTATTCGTCTTTGAGCAGCCGCTTGTATAGCTTGCCGGTGGGTAACCTCGGTAACTCATCTCGAAAGTCGACACTTTTCGGACATTTGTAGTGAGCAATTCTTTCCCTCGCGTATCCGAGTAATTCTTCTGCCAAATCTTCATCTGGCTGCACGCCGTCTGCTGGTTGCACGATTGCCTTAACCTCCTCGCCCATTTCGGCGTTAGGCACGCCGATCACCGCCACGTCGGCGACTTTGTCGTGCATGATCATGGCATCTTCGATTTCTTGTGGATAGATATTGACCCCCCCGGAAATGATCATAAATGTGGCACGGTCGGTGAGGTAGAGATAGCCTTCGTCGTCGACGTAGCCTACGTCGCCGAGGGCAGTCCAGTTCGCATGCTTGGGGTGTTGGGCTTCCCGGGTTTTTTCCGCATCCTTGAGATATTCAAATGGCATCGTTTCCATTTCGAAATAAACGATACCCTGCTCGCCATTAGGGAGCTCAGTTCCGTCTTCGTCACATATGTGAATGGTACCCAAGAGCGATCGTCCGACGGTGCCTGGATGGGCGAGCCACTCTTCCGGGCCGCAATGTGTAAACCCGTTTAATTCAGTTCCGCCGTAGTATTCGTAAACAATGGGTCCCCACCAGTCGAACATTTGCCGTTTAACATCGGGCGGGCATGGCGCGGCTGCATGGATGGCAACTTTATGAGAAGAAAGGTCAAAACCCGAGCGATCTGCTTCGGGGAGTTTGAGCATACGAGTAAACATGGTGGGGACCCACTGGCTGTGGGTAACTTGGTAATCCTCAATCGCCTGCAATGCTTGTATTGGATCAAAGCGATGCATCATGACTACGGTGCCCCCCAAGGCCTGCGTACCTGATGAAAAACTAAGTGGTGCGGAGTGGTATAGCGGGGCCGGTGAGAGATAGACGACGTTTTCGTCAAATTGCCATAAACCGCCGAGAAGGCCCCCAACTAAATTATCGGCACTTGAAATCAAACCCTCCGGCAGTGGACGAAGAATTCCTTTGGGTCTGCCCGTGGTGCCAGAGCTGTACAACATGAATGTTCCCGCGGGTTCTTGCTCCAAGGGTTGAGCGGGATGGCTGTTGATACCGTCTTCATAATCCTCGTAGCCTTCCAGGGATCCGCCGACGCATAGCCAGGTTTGACAATTTGGGGCGAATGCAGCTAAACCTTCGGCGACCTCCGCCACCCCGATCGAAGTGATTAATGCTTGCGATTCAGAGTTGTCGATAATGTACCCAGCCTCCTCGGTCGTTAAATAACGATTCACCGACGTGAAATAGAGTCCCGACCGAAGTGCTGCCCACAGCACCTCGAAATAGGCCAGATTGTTTTCCATAAAGATGGATACGTGATCACCTTGTCTCAAACCACGGTCCCACATCAGTTGGGCCAAACGGTTGGAACGGTCGTTCAACTCGCGGTACGTTACGGTCTCCCCGTTTGCGGTATCGATGGCCGCAGGTTTGTCGGGAAATATTGTTGCCCAATGCCCTGGATACATAGTCAGATCTCCTCCCTGTGTTTGGAGGCTACCAATGTGTTGCGTCGTGCGTCCACACTCAAGAGTTCGCGATTTCCCCGGTCGATTCCTCGTCAATTTTTTGCATCGCCTCGTCCGTGGTGAAAAACATTTCACCGCTTAATTCCCGTGCAAACGCCGTCTCGGCGAGTCGATCCATCACGGGGCCTTTGACTTCAGAAAGGTGAAGCTTGACCGACGCAAGGCGCAGGCTTTCATTGACGCGTCGCAGCATTTCAAGGCCTGAGGTATCGATAAAATTAATGGAGCTGCACACAAGAAGGATGTGCTGAGCTTCGGCGTTGGTCTCGACGATTTTTAGGACGCGGTCTTCGACGCGATTGGCGTTGGCGAAATAAAGACTTTCGTCGACGCGCACGGCAACGACCTTGGGCCAGGTTTCTGCGTCGTAACGTTCGATATTTCGAAAGTGGGTGGAGCCGCCCAGCCGCCCAACAGTGGTGATGTGGGGACGGCTTGACCGTCGTATGAAAAGAAGTATCGAAACACAGACGCCAGTCAAAAGGCCCGTCTCCACGCCAAATGCGAGGACACTAACGAGTGTCACGACGTGCGTCATGACATCCAGACGGTAAAAGCGCCAGTGAGTTTTAAAGTCTTTGAATTCTACTAACCCCACAACCGAAATTATGATGATCGCTGCGAGCGCTGCGTGCGGAAGTAACTGAAATAGTGGCGTAAGCCACATGAGTGCGATCAAGATAACCAACGCCGAAGCTAAGCTCGATATGGGCGTGCGACCGCCGGCGGCGTAGTTGACGCTGGAGCGCGAAAAACTGCCGGCGACAGGATATGCGCTGGTGAATGCGGCACCCAAGTTGGCGGCGCCAAGGGCGATGAGTTCCTGATGGCTGTTGACTCGTTTGCGTTGCCGGCTTGCTAACGCCGAGCCGACGGAAAAGCTCTCGACGTACGCAACGATGGCGATCAACGCTGCGGACGGGGCTAGATCGATCCAGAGATCCAAACGAAACGGGGGTGCTTTGATCGACGGCAGGCCTGCGGGTATGTAACCGACTGACGACGTCTCAAACCCGGCAACCAACACCAGCAGAATACTCCCTAACGCCACGAATATCGGGCCGATGCGTGTAAGGGCGCTGTCTTCACGCGGGGTTTTCCTTCGCATTAATGATCGTTTGACGAGCAGGGGAAATAGCCAAAGAAATAGAAGTGAAGCCAAACCGATTGCGATTGTGAGAGCGTGGGCGTCGCTCATCCGTTGTGCCATGGAGAGGACGTTGGTTAATGGTCCTGATGAGGGAGAAGCAGGAATCCCTGTAAGTGCTGGAATTTGACTAATGACGATGAGTATGACGGCTCCGTTGATAAATCCGCCGATCACTGGTCGGCTCAAGATGTTGACAATTCCACCGACTTGAAAGAGCCGTAAAAGCCAGAGTAGGAGGCCAGCTTGCATACATAGGACGGCTGCTATTCCGACGGTGTCATGTCCGTACTGGTCGGCGTGGTTCCTGATCGTGTCGGCGACCATGAGGGCGGCAACTGCTACGGGTCCAACCACGAGTTGCCGCGACGACCCAAGAAACGCGTACAAAACCATGGGCAGAAGGCAGGCGTAAAGCCCAGTCTCCGGTGGAAGCCCGGCCAAGAATGCGTAGGCGATGGCTTGGGGGACAGTGACGATTCCGACGACGAGTCCGGCGACGAGGTCGTAGCTCAAGTCTTCCCGTCGGTAACTGCCAAGTACGCCAAAGATAGGTACGTAACGCGTCCATCCTGTTGGTTGCTCTGACATCGGTTCTTGCTCGATGGCGGGCCGGCATTGTAGCCTCGAGGACGCTTGGTGTGGGAGTGATAGCTATGGACGTACGTGCGGCGGTGGCCAATGAAGCGGGAAAAGCGTTGTCGGTCGAGACAGTACAACTTGAGGGTCCTGGTCCTGGTGAGGTACTTGTTGAAATCAAGGCAACTGGCATTTGTCATACCGACGCCTACACGTTGTCGGGAGCTGATCCAGAAGGATTGTTCCCTTCGATTATGGGGCACGAGGGCGCCGGTGTAGTGGTCGATACCGGACCCGGCGTAAGAAGCGTCGTTAAGGGCGACCATGTGATCCCGCTCTATACCCCGGAATGTAGGGAATGTAAGTTTTGTCGATCGGGAAAAACTAACCTCTGCGGAGCCATTCGCGAGACACAAGGTCAGGGACTGATGCCCGATGGAACATCACGTTTTTCTCGCGAAGGAGAAAGGCTGTTTCACTACATGGGGACGTCAACTTTTTCGAATTACACGGTGCTACCCGAAATCGCAGTCGCCAGAATCCGAAAAGATGCGCCTTTCGACAAGGTTTGTTACATCGGTTGCGGCGTCACCACAGGACTCGGAGCTGTGATGAACACAGCCAAAGTAGAACCGGGATCGAATGTCGCTGTATTCGGGCTTGGAGGTATAGGCCTGAACGTCATTCAAGGAGCCCGGATTGTCGGCGCGGATCGGATTATCGGGGTCGATATCAATGCCGATAAACGTCCGCTTGCGGAGAAATTTGGAATGACCGACTTCATCAATCCAACCGTCGTGGATGATGTGGTCGCTTCCATCGTCGACCTTACCAGCGGCGGAGTGGATTATTCGTTTGAGTGCATTGGTAACGTGGACGTTATGCGCCAGGCCCTCGAGTGTTGCCACAAGGGATGGGGTGAAAGCATCATCATTGGTGTTGCGGCTTCGGGTAAGGAGATCTCGACCCGACCTTTCCAATTGGTGACGGGCCGCGTCTGGCGGGGGACAGCGTTTGGTGGTGCACGTGGCAGGACCGACGTTCCAGGCATCGTCGATTGGTACATGGATGGCAAGATAAATATTGATGATTTGATTACTCACACAATGCCTTTGGATGACATCAATCAAGCCTTCGAATTAATGCACGAAGGTAAATCAATTCGATCGGTGGTCACTTTCCCTTAATCGATTTTCGGGCTTATTTGTAGGAGGAATTTGTGGAACGAAAAGAGTGGTTGGATCAAGTTATCGAGGAAACGCTTGAGCCGGATCTTCGTATTTGCGATCCCCACCACCATCTTTGGGACTATCCCGAAAGTCGTTATCTACTCGACGACCTACTCGAAGATACCAACAGCGGACACAATGTGGTCTCCACGGTTTTTATGGAATGCGGCGCGATGTATCGGGCTACAGGTCCAGAAGCTTTTAAGCCGGTCGGTGAGACCGAGTTTGTTAACGGCGTGGCAGCGATGAGCGCTAGCGGGCTGTACGGTGAAACGAACGCGTGCGCATCGATCATCGGCTTTGCGGATCTTTCATTAGGAACCGCCGTTGGCGATGTTTTGGATGCGCATATGGCCGCAAGCGGGCGGTTTCGTGGCATTCGACATGCAACGGGTTGGGATGCCAGCGACGACGTCCGCAATTCTCATACGTCCCCGTCAGAGAAGCTTCTCGGGGACAAGAATTTTCGCGAAGGGTTCGCGGAATTGGGAAAGCGCAATCTGACCTTTGACGCGTGGTTGTATCATTCGCAGATTGACGAACTTACAGCGCTCGCTCGTGAGTTCCCAGAACAACCCATCATTTTTGATCATTTTGGTGGTCCATTGGGCATCGGTCCCTACCAGGGTAAGCGCGATGAAATCTTTTCATCATGGAAAGGGGCGGTGACTGAGCTCGCGCGATGTGAAAACGTTGTTGCCAAGTTGGGTGGATTGGTGATGCCGATCAATGGATTTGCGTTCCATAAGGCAGCTAAACCGGCTTCGTCCCAAGCGTTGGAATCAACCACGCGAGATTACTATTTCCATATGATCGAAGTATTCGGCGCAGACCGCTGCATGTTCGAAAGTAATTTTCCCGTGGACAAAGCAAGTTGCTCGTACAACGTGTTGTGGAACTCGTTCAAACGTATTGCGGCCGCATTTTCGGCCGAAGAAAAGTCGGATCTATTTCACGACACCGCGGCGCGTATCTACACGGTTACTGTATGAATCGTGTGAGAAACGCCGTATGAGCCGAGTACATTAGATAAACAGTAGACAAGTTGGAGTCGGGACGTCTGCTATCCATGCAACCTTCGTCGGGCGACCGTCAACAACGGGATAAACTGAGACGTTGTTCGATTGTTGGTTCGCGACCAAGAGCCACTTTCGCGTCGGGTCGAAACAGAAAAAGCGCGGGTGTTCTCCGTGCGTGGGGACCCACGACGGCTCACAAGGTGAACCGCGATCGTCCAGCGCCATCGTGACCATCGAGTCGTGACCTCGATTTGACGCGTAGATGAATCGACCGTCGTCACTCAACTGAATTTCCGCGGTTGTACTCGATCCACGATAGTCGTCTGGAAGTGTACTGACGAACGTTTGGTCGTGACGGATATCGTCGCGGTGTAAGACGGCGATGGTGTTGCTCAGCTCGTTGAGTAAATAAAAGAGGGGTTGTTGAGGGTGGGCGACAATGTGGCGGGGTCCCGACCCGGGCTCAACGGCGATTGTCGACGGATCGTTATTCAACACCCCGGGCGGGGTAATTCGGTACTGGTACACGCAATCTGCCCCAAGGTCCGGAACCAGTAACTCAGTGTCGGATACCAGGCGTACTTCATGAGCATGCGCGCATTGTTGTCGATCACGAACGGGTCCGCGTCCCTGATGCGCGACGTAGCTCATTTTTTGACTAATGGCGCCGTCGGAGGTGCGCCGAAAGACGGCGACGCTGCCGCTTCCATAGTTCGCGACTGCGATCCACTGACGTGTCGCCGTGATATGACAAGGCAGAGAACCCAACGAGGAACGGCGATTAATGAAATGCAGTTTGCCCGAACGAAGTTCAAACGCCGAAACGCCACCTTCCGGCGCTTCGTTGACCGCGTAGACGTGATCGTCGATACGACAAAGAAAAGCAGGACTCTCGGATTCGATAGCAAGTTCCACGCACTCAAAATGACCGTTCGTATCGTTGAACGTGGCCCAGTAAATGCCCATGGCATCGCTCTGCGTATAAGTGCCGACGAGAAGGTGATGAACCGTCACGGATTGGCGCTTCGCCAGATAATGAGATCACACACTGATGCAGGTAGCGCCACAGGATTCCGCGACGGTGATCAGTTGAATTCTAACTCGGCACCTAGGTAAAACTGTCGCGGTAAACCTGGAAAATATCGATAACTCCCAAAGGCGTAATCCGCGCGGTCAGCATATTCCTTGTCGAGTAAATTAATCATTCGCACGAATAAACGGACCTTGTTGGAAAGCTCCCAGTTGCCGCGCCAGTTGAGCAAGGTGTGTCCCGAATATTTGGCGGTGTTGGCTGCATTGATGAAGTGCGGTCCGATATGACTCAGTTCAAATTCGGAGGTGGCGTTTTCCTTGAACCGGGCCCGCCAGTGCGCGCTTGCTAACCACCTAGGGGCAGTATCAACGTCGTTGCCGGAGATAATCGTTTCACCGCGTGAGGCATCTCGCGTGAAGTCGTACTGGTGTTGAGCGTAGGTTGCGACGAGCGCGAGGGTATGGACATCGTTCGGGTGAAAGGCGAAATCGGCTTCGATCCCTCTAGATCGCGTTTCCCCATCGCTGACGTTATAGCCGTCGGCATCGCGGAAGATCAGGTTATTCGTGCTCTCGAGATAGGCACTGACATCGACATCGAGTTTACTCTTTGTTGTATTGATCCCGATTTCGAGAGACCGTAGTGACTCGCTCGTCAGGCTTGCAACCGTTTGGCCGCTCTGGAGGCGATAAAGTTCGGTCGCTTGCGGCGGCCTGAAGCCGACGCCGGCAAGGGCGTAGAGTTTTAACCTCGGTTTGGCCTCCCATTGGATACCAATACGTCCGGCGACATCGGTAAATCTGTCTTCGCGGTCAGCGGGGCGCGTGTACAGACAGCCCCCAAATCCGCACGTGGTGCCATCATCGCGACTGTTTCCATCGAGGTGTCGATTGTCGTAATCGTAGTTGAGGCGCTCCAATCGCATGCTGTGTATGAGTTCGACATTTTCAGCGATTTCCCAACCCAGGTCGTAGAAAGCCGCCATCAAGAAACTCGATATCTCGTAGTCGTAGTGCGTGCCCTCCGGCCGGGTCCCTACCAAATACGCAGATCCGGTCGTTGGTTGGCTTTGTCGTTCCGACAGTGCACCGCGCATGGTCTCGACCTGAGCACCGACCAACCAGCGGGTGTTCGTAGCCGAGCCTTTCACACGGGCGAGAGCACCAAAACTTGTCTGATCGTTGGTCTCCAAAGGCTTCCCCGGGAGGAAATGCTGTCGAAATTCCATATCTGAGCGGCGTAGATAGGGAGCCACCGACCATTCCCAATCATTCTGGACAAGATTCCAGTGGCTCGCGATTCTCAATGAAGTCGCATCACGATAGGCCTCGGGGTTGGGGTTGGTGCGCCGTATCGTTGCGTCTTCGTACGCGAGCTCGCCTTTGACGTAACCCCCCGTCTCTTGGTTCAAGCGTGTTGCGGAGAGCGTATGAACGGCTTTCCATTTCCCGTGGTTGGTCGATAGATTGGACGTGACTTTGTACTGGTCGTAACCGGTGTCGTCGCGGTAACCATCGCTTCGACTTCCATTAGCATTGAGCTGAAAGAGATCTGACCCCGCGGAGAAACGACCTTGTAGGTACTCGTAGGGACCGATTTCTACTGCGGCTTGGGTCGATTCGTTACGGGTGAAAGAAATTGAGTTAATCACACCGTGCAGCGCGTTGCCGCCAAACTGCGCACTCGCCGGTCCTCGGACCACTTCGAGTGCTGACGCTTGTTCACTGTTGATCTCGAATAGGTTGTTAACGTTGCAGAATCCAGCAGGCCTGATCGGAATGCCGTCTTCCAAGAAAAGGAATCCACCACAAGCACCTGGACCTGTGAGGACGCCGGAACGAATGGCAGTTAGGTGTTCTTGGCCGGAGCCTCGAGAAACCCACACCCCAGGGATCCGGACGAGCGCTTCGTGGACGTGGTTGGCGCGTACGAGTTCCAGGGTATCGGCGTTCACGGTGGAGCCACTGCCGGCGGTCTTGGTCGATGTGACGACGGAGGCGTCGGCACGGACGATAATCTCTTCTAGTTCATCGGCGTCCGCCGTTGATATGGCGAGCACCGACGTTAGAAAACCCAGTCTCAGTATTTGCTTCATGTGGTGGGTAATCTACAACGTGGAGTCGCTGCATGATAAGCGCATGCTCGAAAAAGTCATACCAACAGCGGGCTTTGCGTGATGGCTTGGCGGACGATGTGAGGAGAGGATTAGCCGAAACCACATTGAGCGTTTAACGTGGAACCCCTTATTCTAAGGGGTGGTTTTTGTAGGATATGGTTCATTGAAAGTACCCAAAATATTGCTTGGCGTGCTTAAGAACCCGCGGGTCAGTCATTTCCTCAAGGTTTTCGCGTCGGCAGTCGACGGACCGCTAATGCGCTGGTCGGGTGGTCGAGTACGCCTTTCGTTCGTGATCCCGATGTTGCTTCTTGAAGTCTTGGGGGCTCGGAGCCACACGTTGCGAAGGGTGCCGTTGCTGTACGCTGACACGGCCGACGGCTTGATTGTCGTTGGATCAAATGGTGGTTCGGAGCGAGAACCGGCATGGTGTAAAAACCTAAGAGCGAATCGTTCAGTGATTTGTTTAGTTAAGGGTCGGCGAGAGCGTTATGAGGTGACCGAATTGCATGGTTGTGTATACGCGGCGGCGTGGAAAAGCGCGTTGTCGTTGTATCCAAACTATGCGGTATATCAGGCGCGGCTTTCTTCACGAACGATTCCTCTTTTTCGACTTTCGAGGGTGGATACCCCGACGCAACAGCCGTGACAGAGGGTTGGTGGGCGCTCGATACCTCTCGCCGGCAGATTCTGGTCAAAATAACTACGATCCGAGGGAGCTTTTGATATGGCGCTAGACATCATTGGGGTCGGCTACGGCCGCACTGGGACGCTGTCTTTGAAACAAGCGTTGGAGACAATAGGTTACGCGGCTTGCTACCACATGTCGGAGGTGGTTGGGCATCCTGAGCACTCGGCTTTATGGATTAATGCGTGGAGGGGTGAAGATCCTTGGGAAGTTATTTTTCGGGGATATCGAGCTACCGTGGATTGGCCTTCGGTCGCGTTCTGGCCACGTCTCATGAATTACTATCCTAAGGCGAAGCTGATTCTCACGACTCGTGATGCTGAGAGTTGGTACCGAAGTGCCTCAAATACGATCTTTAAAGCCATGCAAGAGGGGATGCATGCCGATGAACCAACGCGCCGCGAACGGATCGAAATGGCCAAGGTCATTATCGTGGATGGGACGTTTGGCGGCGATCTAGACGACAAGGTGGCAGTACTCGCTGCCTATCAGCAAAATATCGATCGAATCTATCAGGAGGTTCCTAAAGACCGTTTAATCGTCTTTGATCCGGCCGAGGGATGGGAACCGTTGTGCGAAGCGCTGGGGGAGCCCATCCCGAAGATTCCCTACCCGAGGGTGAACACTACTGAAGAATTTGAACAACGCTGGCGGGGCGGTGACCCTCGACGAGGTTTGCACACAAGCTAAGGGTTATCACCGAGATCGACGTCCGCAGAAAGTCGGCTATCGATAAGACGGAAAACCCATGTTGCCAGTGCTGCTCCAACGAACTGAGCTGCGATAAATGTTGGCACGTTTGCAGGAGCGATCCCGGAGAAAGTGTCGGTCAACGACCGGGCGATCGTCACTGCCGGGTTTGCGAAAGACGTAGACGCGGTAAACCAATAAGCTGCCGCGATATAGAGCCCTACCATGGGTGCAACGGCTGATGGCCGCGCACGAAGTGTCCCGAGGATTGTCATGACGAGGCCGAACGTGGCCACGACTTCGGCGAGCCATTGCGCGGGGCCGGTTCGTGCATGTGTTGAGAATTGAAGCCAGTCGATTTCGAACATGGCATGCGCCAACCAAGTCCCCAGAATACCTCCCAATATCTGCACGACGACGAAAATGGAAGCTTCCCCGCGCGAAATTTCGTTGCGAATAACGAACGCAAGCGTGACGGCGGGATTGAAATGGGCACCTGATAAAGGACCGAAAATCGTTATAAGAACGGTCAAGATTGCCCCCGTGGCGAGGGTATTCCCGAGCAGAGCAAGCGCGACGTTGCCACCGGCGAGGTCTTCTGCCATAACGCCAGAACCCACGACGGTTGCGAGCAAGAAAAGTGTGCCGAGGAATTCTGCGAACAGTCTAATGGGGCTTGTCATAGGAAATAGTCGTTGGAGATGGGCTTAAATTGGTTGACGCAATGATTAAAACGTTAAAAAACATGTGGCTTAACAATCGCCTACCATAAAGTACTGGTGTTTCAATTCAATGATATTCGTGGGTCCTTCTCGTTCGTGCTTTATCGGTGCGATAGCGTCTTCCTACGGCTCCCCAAAACGTGCGTTGATCGTGACGCTGATAAATAATCGGCATTGCGTTGAACGGATCGAGCATTACTTCAGGAATATTCATGTCTGCCTTTACCGGACAAAAGTCATGTTGAAGTTGAGCGTAGTGTCATGTGGGTAGCCGCCGCTCTACTGATCGTTGTCGTCGGCTCGGTGGCGTTCAATTTTTTGACTCCTTGGTGGTTTGGCGAAGCCGCGTCGAATTGGGGAAGTATTGACGACATCGTACTGCTCACATTTTGGGTATGTGGCGTTGTCTTCATCTTGGTGGGGTTGTCTCTCGTCTTTTCGATCTATAAATACCGGTTTCGGCAAGGGGCAAGGGCGCATTACGAACCGGAAAATACGCGTCTGGAACTGTGGTTAACGGTCGGCACAAGCTTGGGCGTCGTTGCCATGCTCGGCCCCGGGTTATTTGTGTGGGACGAATTTGTTCGAGTTCCAGCCGAAGCGTCCGAAATGGAAGTGTTTGGTGAACAGTGGCGTTGGCGGTATCGCTTACCGGGAACCGATGGGAAATTAGGGACCACTGACATCCGCAATATCAGTATGCGTAATCCTTTTGGGCTCAACGATGACGACCCGAATGGGTTGGACGACGTTCTCATCCAGTCGTCTGAGATTCATCTTCCGGTGAATGTGCCCGTGAAAGCGCTATTGCGTTCGAAAGATGTGCTCCACGATTTTTTTGTACCGGAATTTCGCGCGAAAATGGATTTGGTCCCTGGCATGGTCACTTACTTCTGGTTCACACCGACAAAACTTGGCGAGTTCGAGATTCTTTGCGCTGAATACTGTGGATCGAGTCACTACCTCATGCGTGGAGTGGTGGCAGTAGACCGCCCGGAGGAATATCAAGTCTGGTTGCATTCACAACCGACGTACGCCGAGCTACTTGCGGCGGCCAGACCATCGAATCGGGACATTGCAGAAGGCCGTACGGTTGCCGAGACCAACGGGTGCCTGGCGTGTCATTCGTTGGACGGTAGTCAAGTGGTGGGTCCAACGTGGCAGGGACTCTGGGGGCGTTCTGAGAGGTTAGTGGATGGGTCCGTCATTACGGTAGACGAGGCGTACGTGCGTGAGTCAATCGTTAGTCCGTCGGCAAAGATCATTGACGGATTTGCACCCGTCATGCTCTCGTATGATCTTCCTGAAAGCGATATACAAACCTTGCTTGCCTTTCTACGATCGACGAGTACATTCGCGCCGGTCGATGCGGCCGAAGGTCTTGCGGATGCCGGGGAAGTGCTCGTTCAATCGCGAGGGTGTTTGGCGTGTCACAGCTTGGACGGAACAAAAGGCGTGGGCCCAACCTGGCGGGGGCTTTGGGGTCGAAAGGAGTATCTGACCGATGGATCAGTGGTCTCGGTGGACGCCGCGTATTTTAGGGAGTCGATCGAACATCCGAATGCAAAGGTTGTTGAGGGGTTTGCTCCTGTCATGTTGCCGTACCAATTTACAGACGAAGAGTTCGAGGCAATGGTCGCTTATGCGGTCGAACGCCTTACCGTTCCTTAAGAGGCACACATGACGGAAATAGAAGTCCCATATCAAGAAACTATAGGTGTGCGCCATCCGCGGAGTTGGATCACACGGTACTGGTTTAGCCAGGACCACAAGGTGATTGCTGTTCAATACGGGGTAACGGCGATCGCAGTTGGCTTGGTGGCGTTGGTGCTTTCTGGATTGATGCGAATACAGATAGGCTTCCCGGGATTGTTACCGTTCATTACACCAGATGTCTATTATCAGGCCGTGACCATGCACGGCATGATCATGGTCATTTTTCTACTCACCGCGTTTTTACTCGGCGCTTTCGGAAATTTTTGCGTCCCACTCATGCTTGGTGCCCGCGATATGGTTTTCCCGTTCGTTAACATGCTGAGTTACCACGTCTACTTGTTATCGGTCGTCGTGTTGATGGCGAGCTACTTTGTGCCTGGAGGACCTACCGGAGCCGGATGGACTCTATATCCACCACAGGCAATTCTTCCGGGGACGCCGGGAGTCGACTGGGGAATCGTCACCATGCTTCTGTCGCTCATTATTTTTGTCGTCGCGTTCACGATGGGCGGATTGAACTACATCACTACGATTCTGCAGGCGCGTACTCGAGGTATGACGCTTATGCGTATGCCGTTAACGGTATGGGGGATCATGATGGCGACCGTTCTTGGCCTCCTGGCGTTTCCCGCGCTTTTTGTCAGTGGTGTCATGATGCTGCTGGATAAATTGGTTGGTACCAGCTTCTTCATGCCGGCGATCGTGTCGTTCGGTCAACCTTTGGAGCATAGCGGGGGTAGCCCATTACTATTCCAGCACCTCTTCTGGTTTTTTGGCCATCCCGAGGTCTACATTGTGGCGTTGCCCGCTTTTGGTGTGGTGTCGGAATTGATATCCGTTCACTCGCGAAAAAATATTTTTGGGTATCGAATGATGGTATGGGCGCTTGTCGCGATCGGAGCGCTGTCGTTTGTGGTGTGGGCGCATCACATGTATGTCGCTGGAATGCATCCATACTTCGGCTTTTTCTTTGCAACAACCACACTGATTATTGCGGTGCCGACGGCGATCAAAGTCTATAACTGGGTCCTGACATTATGGAAGGCCAACATCAAGCTGACGGTACCCATGCTGTTCGCTCTGGCTTTCATTTTGACCTTTGTGGTGGGGGGGCTCTCTGGCCTCTTTTTGGGAAACGTGATCATCGACGTGCCGTTATCGGACACGTATTTCGTTGTGGCCCACTTCCATATGGTGATGGGCGTCGCCCCCATTTTGGTGATTTTCGGCGGTATTTATCATTGGTACCCGAAACTGACCGGACGCATGCTGAACAACACTCTCGGGCAGTTGCATTTTTGGGTGACGTTTCTCGGAACGTACGCCATTTACTATCCGATGCACTATCTCGGATTCATCGGTGTGCCGCGCCGTTATTATGCAAACGGAATGGAGTCTGATTTTTATCCTGAATCGGCGGCGACTTTGAATGAATTTATAACCATTGCTGCGCTGGTTGTGGGTCTCATGCAATTCGTTTTTGTGTACAACTTGATCGCCAGTTATTTTCGCGGGAAAGCGGCAGGTTCTAATCCATGGGAGGCGACGACGCTCGAATGGCAAACGCCGAACACGCCACCCAGTCATGGAAATTGGGGCGACACGCTACCAACCGTGCATCGATGGGCGTACGACTACAGCGTTCCCGATGAAGACCAAGACTTTATTCCGCAAAATGTTGAGCACACGTGATGATGCGTCGGCAGCGTGGAACTTGAGCCAGTGAAAACGATCTCCGAGGCCCGGGGAACTCTAGTGACGACCCTCGCAGATGACTGGGGCTCGGACATCGCCACCCTTAAGGGGGTTCCGTGGGGTAAGGTGATGATGTGGGTGTTCTTGGTGTCCGACACGTTCATTTTCACGTGTTTTCTCGTGGGCTACATGTCGGTACGGATGAGTACGATCGAACCTTGGCCCAACCCGAGCGAAGTGTTCGCGTTACATGCTTTTGGCGTATCCGTCCCGTTGTTACTCATCGCGATCATGACGTTCATCCTCATTTCTTCGAGCGGCACGATGGCGATGGCAGTCAATATGGGCTACCAGCGCCGCAAGAAAGCAGCCACGAACCTAATCCTGGTGACGGCATTGTTGGGTGCGATGTTCGTGGGGATGCAAGCATTCGAATGGTCGAAACTCATTCTCGACGAAGGCGTCCGTCCCTGGACTAATCCATTCGGCGCGCCGCAGTTTGGAGCCGTCTTCTTCATGGTGACAGGATTTCATGGCTTGCATGTATCGGCGGGCGTTATTTACTTGTTGACGATTGCATTTCGTATTCGCAGAGGGAAGTACGATGAAAGCGATTTTGAGATCGTCGAAATTTCGGGCTTGTATTGGCACTTTGTTGACTTAGTTTGGGTGTTTATTTTCGCGTTGTTTTATTTGTGGTGAGGGAAGGAATCGCAACGTTGTGATGACAAAAGAAACTGGCCAGCGGCATCCGATCCGCATCTATCTGGTCGTGTGGGGACTATTGTTTTTGGTCAGCGCACTTTCTTATTCGACCGATTTCCTTGATCGCGGTTTCTGGCGCTGGACGCTGATCTTGCTATTCATGGTGCTCAAAGCGGGGTTCATTGTGGCCGTGTTTATGCACATGCGGTGGGAACGGCTTGCCCTGATGAGCGTTGTTCTGGTGCCCCCCGTCCTCTTGATGGTGTTGGTTGGATTGATGACGATTGAATCGGATTACACCCGGTCGATGCGGATCGAACATTTCGAGACAGCTATACCTGGTGAGGCAATGCCTGTAGTCGAACGCGAGATTCGTAACCGAAGACCTGACTAGATCTTAACGACCCAGACCTTGCACCAGCCCGGACCCGCCACTTCGAATCCGGGGAAAATATTGCATGTTCCCCACCCCCCGTTAGTCGCCGCGTATTGGACGCAGTTGTCGCAACGTTGATCGGCTCTATAGGTTGGGTTCTGAGAAACATCGACTTTCTCTCCATCGTGGACGTAACCCAACGCGACCGCCGTGGGGTGCGATTCGGAGATTCTTTCACCGGACCAAGCTTGTTCCCCAAGAATGGCTAGTACCGGAATGGCCGTCATCGTCGCGGCGCCTCCCTTGACGATTTCGCGCCGATTCAACCTTTTACGTTTCTGCATGCTCCATCCGACACTAGGGGAACGAGGATTTTAGAGAGTCGTATTCTCGCTGGCCATAGCAACCAAGAAGACACCTGGCTTCGGTGCGTTGAGGTCGCTAGTTATTTTTTGCGCCCTCGGCGATCCAATTGCGTACAAGCTGCTGTAAATCGGTGTTTAAGGGTTGCCCATTGAGCGGCATCTGCTGCCCAACGTCGGGAGCATTCCGTTCAATCTTTTGAACCAAGTAACTCTGGTTAGGGTTGCCACGTGTGACGAGATTGAGTGCTGGCATTTGTCCGCTCGGGACGTTCACAAGATTTGAATAGGCGAGCCCGCTTGAAAGATCCAGACCGTATTGACTTGAGCTCCCTTTGTGGCAGTTGACGGAGGCGCAGGACGGAGTCAAAACCAGGTTTTGGACTCGCGAGAAGGTGTTCTGTGTTGCATTCGACCCAGTGTCGACGCGAGATCGAACGTACGACGAGATTTCAGCGGCCGTGGTACGGGCCGCACCAACTGCAACGGCACCCTCAATTAGCGTAGCTCCTTCAAAACCAAATAGATAACGAAGGAGCAGTAGCCCATCGGTGAGTGCGTCGACCTGATTATCGTCATCGATATCGAGTTGTGCGTTATGTGTCTCGAGATAGGAAGTGATCGACGTTGCACCGGTTCTTGCCGCTGAGGTGGTGGTGGTTTCATCGACGAGTGTGGTTCCGCTAAAGCCAAATAGGTATCGAAGGACCAAGAGCCCATCCGTTAAGGCGCTGGTTTCGTCGTCGATGTCGATGTCGAAGTCGAAGCAACCGTCGCATGAGTATTGATTTAAGGGATCGGTACCGTCGTCGGCTTCTTGTTCATCCGAGACTTCGTCGTTGTCATCGTCCTCGTCGCAGGCGTCACCGAGACCGTCAGCATCGGTGTCCAGTTGATTGGGATTGACGGCGGTAACGCAATTGTCAGCGGGGTCGTCAATGCCGTCTCCATCGCCGTCGACGGCGTAAACCACGGTTCCGACCATGATCGTTAGGCTAAGCAATAACGTGTAAAGCGCGCGGTCCATTTCGTCCGGAGTCATCTTCACGATACGACCGCAACTATGCCAGGTTTCGGCAGGCGCAAAACGTAGCGTTACGTCGCGATTAGACGGGCTACGAAAGAAATTCCGTGGTTCGTTAGGCTAGAAAACCAAGCGGAGGCGAAGCGTCCGACGCAGAATAGAATCGGCGTACGTTGGGCAGTACCAGCGGGAGATCCGATTGACTAACACCGAACCAAAGCGCCAGTTCTGCGAAATATTGGTCAACCGCTGTGGTTGGGACGTAAACACCGCGCCCAACGTCGAGCGGGCTGGATGAAGACAGCGTTGGGTAGTTGCCATAAATTTGTCCGCCCCGTACCGCACCTCCCATCACCATTTGGTGGCCGCCCCAGCCGTGGTCCGAACCCTTGCCGTTGGTGGTTAGTGTTCGACCGAAGTCCGAAATCGTGAACGTTGACACTTGATCGAACACCCCGAGCTCAATTAACGCCGATTTGAATTCAGCAAGTCCAAGGCTAATTTCCGGGAGCATTCTGACGTGGTTATCGAGGACCTCGTCGTGGTGGTCCCAACCCCATATGTTGATAAAGAAGGTCTGTCGACTAGCCCCAAGTTGCTCTCGTGCCGCAATGACTCGCGCAATCTGTCGTAATCCAGCGGAGAAATCGCCTTCGGAAAAGGTGGTATCAACCGGCGTTCCGTTCTGAATGGCCTCGACGAAGCGCTCGCCGGTATCAATGGCGCCGACTAGACGGCGCTTATACTCGCGCCGAAATGGATGGTCGTGTTCCGCCTCGAACAATCGGTCGATGATGGTTTTCTTCCATTCCCCCTCGTAACCCCAGATCCTTCGTGCGCCGTCACCGTCCCGATTGATCGCGTATTCGACCGTACGTTTTCCGGCCTGAAAAGCGTTGGTCCCGGCAAGTGAGATATTCATGGAAATGCCATTGTCAGCATTCACCCCTTGCATTAGATCAGCGAGCCGTCCGCCCCAGCCCTCGGGTACGCGCCTGTCGGGCCGTGCCGTTTGCCACTGAGCAATTTGGTCATTATGCGAGCCAATCCCAAGGGGGACACGGGCACCCGCTTCGACAGCAGCAGCATCGACGTAATCGATCAACGTGCCGACGTTGGCGATAAAAGCGATGTCACCGTCGCCATATAGATCGACGGTTTCGGACATGTTTGGATGCAATCCGAATGAACGACCATCGGTCGACGTTCCCGGTAGTGTGAGCAGAGTCGACTGTTCCAATGCCAAATCAGTACGGATGGACTCGTACTCGGTGTGCTGGTCGGAATCGACAGGAACCAGCATATTGTACGAATCGTTGCCTCCGTTTAGGCAAACGCACACCAAGGCCTTGTAGTCGGAAAAAGACTGTTGTGCCGCCGCCTGGCGAGCAAAACCTAGGGTAGCCATGGACGACGTGAGTGTTGTAGCTGCCACCCCGAGTGAGCAGCCATGACCAAGAAAGGAGCGCCGACTGACCATTACAGCATCACCGCAAAGTCGGGAGAGATAAGGACGAGATAAATGGCCCACTTTGCGCGTTCCATGGGGTCTGCGATCGTGACGAGGGTAGCACCGATTGCATTTCGAGTTGCCTCACTCAAGGTGCCGTACGTCAGCACCATGTCGAGCCGATCGAGCAGTCCTTGAACATCTGTCGCGAGCACGCTGTATTCGTGTAAGTTGACGGACATCTCGCCGAAGGGCGGCGATTGAACGCCGCCGATGTTATCCGCCCATATCAGGTGTTGAGTCAGATTGGAGATCCCGATCACGGCGGGATTGGTCGTGATCTGAAACTCCGGAGCGACCAAATTGGCTTCGGCGATTTCGCCGTTGGGCATGTGCGATGGCAGGAAGAAATTGAAAACGCTCGGCGAAGAAAGTGGGTGCTGCCTTAATTGGTTTTGAATCCAATAGCCGCCGTGAAAAAAATATTCGCTCGTGTTTTGGATATGGAATTGACGTCCGATACTGACGATCCGCAAGATGGGTTCGCGTAGTTTCCCAAACTGAGCATAGGTTCCGGGATCTGTGGTCGCTTCAGGGTCCAATAGCACAGCGCGGATAACGGTCTTCATGTCGCCGCGAACACCCAAGCCGTTATCGGCAAACGCCTCGGCAACGCGCCGTACATACTGAGGTGACGGGTTTGACGTCACCAGGCGCTGGATGAGTTGTCGGCCGATAAAAGGTCCTACATTGGCATGGTTAAAGATGTTGTCGATGGCATCTTCGATGTCCTCCATTCCAGTTTGCCCTGCTGGAATCTCGAAACCGTTCAATAATTTTTTTGTTCCTTGCTCGTGGTATTCGTCGAACATTTCCATAGGCACGACGTAATTCGCCCACTTCCGGCCAAATCGCGCATTCTCGCCACCCCAGCTGAGCCCTGTGAAGACCTTGGCAAATTCGCGGATATCGTCATCGGTATACGCTGGAATCGGGTCACCGAGGGTATCGTATTTATATGAACCATCGGGGTTCATCTCATAGAGCCCGATGGAAAAAAGCTGCATATTTTCCCGGGCGAAGTTTTCATCTGGGTAAATGTTGTTGTCGGGATCGGCTTTGCTGTTGTTGACATGACTAAGGTAGAAACCCATCGAAGGATGCAGGGTGACGGCACGCAATAAGCTTCGATAGTTACCGAAAGAACGGGCGAGTAAGACATCGTAGAAATTAGGTAATGCCCGCTCAGTGTCTCCTAGACCTCCGACCTCGGAGACCACGAAAATCTCGCTGAGCGCAAATGCGATCCGTTGCCGAAGGACATCGTCGGCAGTGAATGCGCGGTGCCACCAGACGTAGCGACGGAATACAAATGGTAAGACATCGGGGTCCGGTTCCGTCGCTTCGTCGAACTCGCCGTCTTCCGTCCGTTCAATTAAATCGGCGACCATCTCGTCGTGGTATTCGATGGGTAGGGCAAATTGCTCTTGCAGCCAAGTGTCGTGGCCCTTGATGGAGAGGGCGCGAATTTGATCGTAGTTCATGCCGAACGATGCCCGCGATGCAAACCGCGATGCCGCGTTGAGTTCGCTCTCGGTCGGTTGAGTTTGAATTAACGGGGTCGTGGTCGGCGCAACAGTATTCTGGGAGGAGGGAGCGCTACTACCGCCGCCACCTCCACCGCCACAGCCGATAAGCAATACCGATAAGGCCAAGAGACCCAACCAATTCACGATATGCCGAATAGGAGTAGAGCCAAGCGCTACGGCGCCTCGCGCGGGTGGAAAACGTCGATTTACGATCGACTTTCTGTTGGCGTGGGTCAGCATAAACTGCATATCCATCGCGGTTTCAACGCGAAAGTATGCTTGCTGTAAATCGTTTGCAACTACTAAGGTTGGGCTTGTTTCAGAAGCGACGCTTTGGTCTGTAGTAGAGTGATGCGTCGTTATCGGGTGGTGGGACGAAACGGTATGGGCGATCTGCTAGTACAGCTGGAAAACGTGGTCGGGCCCGGCGGCGTGCTGACGGGAGACGATGTTCATTCACGTGCGAGTGGGATTTGGCGTAGTGACGGGATAAAAGCATCGGCAATCGTTCGGCCCAGAAATACGAAGGAAGTCAGCCAGATCTTGCGAATTTGCAACGAGATGAGTCAGTCGGTGGTTCCCCATGGAGGTCTCACGGGGCTGGTTGAAAGTGCAATTACCGAAACCGAGGATGTCGCGCTGTCGTTGGAGCGGATGGATCAGGTTGAAGAAATTAATGTGGTTGATCGGACCATCACCGTTGAAAGTGGCGTCATTCTGCAGACGGTTCAGGAAGTCGCGGAGAATTCGGGACTCATGTATCCGTTGGATATTGGGGCGCGCGGTAGTTCCACGGTGGGCGGCAATATCGCGACCAATGCTGGTGGCAATCGCGTACTGCGTTATGGCATGACGCGAGACATGGTGCTTGGTCTAGAAGCGGTCCTCGCCGACGGCACCGTGGTTTCGTCGATGAACGAGATGATCAAGAACAATGCTGGATACGACCTAAAACAACTCTTTATTGGCACCGAGGGGAGTCTTGGCGTCGTCACACGGGCTGTCCTGAGATTACGCGAACAGCCCCGCAGTCAGGAAACGCTGCTGGTCGCCGTCGATCAATTCGAGCAATTACCAGAATTACTAAAAATCATCGATGGAAAGCTTGGCGGGACCCTGTCGGCATTTGAGGTGATGTGGAACGAGTTTTATCGCTTGGTCACCACGGAACCCGCACAGCAAAAACCGCCGCTTGATCAAACATACCCCTATTACGTGTTAATCGAAGCGATGGGGGGCGACTCGGAAACGGATCGCGCCCGCTTGGAATCTGCGCTTACCGAGGTGTTTGAAGCGGGGCTAGTTCAAGACGCGGTATTGGCTGAGAACGAAGCACAGCGCCGCGAACTTTGGGCCATGCGCGATGACGTTGAACAAGTCAATCGGTTCGAACCGGTTTTTATCTATGACGTCAGTATGCGTATCTCGAAAATGCACGATTACGTCGACGAGGTGAACCGTCGCCTAGCCGCGTCATTTGGGGAGTACCAAAATTTTACGTTCGGTCATATCGGAGATGGCAACATTCACTTTGCGATTTCGGCAGGTACCGATAGCGAGGCTCACCACGAGGTAAATTGCTGTGTCTATGAGCCGTTGAGGTCGATCCGTGGGTCGGTGTCTGCCGAACACGGTGTCGGACTGGAGAAAAAACGCTATTTGGATATTTCGAGAACGGATGAAGAGGTCCATTTGATGCGCTCGCTTAAATCAGCTCTCGATCCCAAGGGAATATTAAATCCCGGGAAGATCTTTGACGTCCATGCGGTTTGAAGGCTAGCCATGGGCTTCCATTACAGTTCGCTTTCCGATATTTGCCGAAAAACAAAAAGCGGCGAACTTAGGGTTGTCAACGTAGTCGAGACAATGCTTCAACGCATACAAGATTTGGAACCATCCCTTAGCGCGTACGTCACGGTGACTGCCGATGAAGCGATTCAGCAAGCCGAAGTGCTTGATGCACGTCAGCGCGAGGGCGCGCCGCTCGGTGTGTTGCACGGTGCACCGATCGGCTTAAAGGATCTGTTGTGGACAAAGGGCATACCGACAAGTGGTGGCATGCATATGCATCGTGAATGGTGTCCGGAAGAAAACGCTGCGGTAGTCGAACGGCTCGGTGAAGCAGGCGCGGTTTCTCTCGGTAAGCTGAAACTGACGGAGGGCGCGTACGCAGATCACCATCCGGAAGTAACAGCGCCCAAGAATCCATGGAATACCGATTACTGGACCGGAGTTTCCTCGTCGGGGTCGGGGGTAGCCGTGGCAGCCGGTATGGCGCACGGCGCCATTGGGACAGATACGGGGGGTAGCATCCGTTTTCCTTCGGCCTGCTGTGGTTTGGTAGGACTGAAGCCAACCTACGGCAGAGTCAGCCGGTACGGCGGTTTCGCGTTGGCGGATTCACTGGATCATTTTGGGCCCATGGCGCGTTCCGTTGAAGATGTCGCTCGCATGCTCCAGGCGATCGCTGGGTTTGACCCGAAAGATCCGACATCGCTCAACGCGGAAGTTCCGAATTACCTGGCGCCGGGCTGTCGGGATTTAACCGATACCGTTGTTGGGGTTGATTGGGCCTATTGCGAGGATGGGGTCGAGAC
>Ga0209752_1000116_pt1 | contig 36149 bp, 29 predicted proteins | sample METZYME_3_250m_FD_187548 | JGI IMG/M metagenome (GOLD analysis project Ga0209752, IMG submission 187548) | Marine microbial communities from oxygen minimum zone in mesopelagic equatorial Pacific - METZYME_3_250m (SPAdes) (version 2) | ecosystem: Environmental > Aquatic > Marine > Oceanic...
CCTTCCGAGGGTGAAGTGTCCGATTAGGTCCCGGACATGGAAATTGCTGCAAGGCGTCTCGTCGCCCAACTGGCCGGCATCGGTGCCGTCCACCAGAGCGGAGAGCAGGTTGGTCACCCGCAGGAGCTGTTCCTTCGGATCCATGGCGTCTCCCCCGATGCCTCCGCTCCCCACCGGGAACCTCCCGCTGTCGTACTGAGAACGTAGGCGGGCCGAATGTACTACCCCTGGACGTCGAGGTGCCAGTGGTCTGGACGATACGGGATCCGATTCACTGAATCTGGTACCTCTGGTTTCAAGCGGAGATCCAGTCGCCGGTTTTAGTAATGACGTGCTCCAATCAAACGGCCCCCGGCGTTAATTGGTTGGGGCTGCATGTGAAATGACTTGTTAAGAGTCTCCTTGAGCGGCTCCCCGGCCCGAAGGCCTCTCTTGTGAATTGATCTGCGAGCCTGCGTCTCAGTCCCTGCCAAGAAAGGGCCCTGCGAGTTGGTCTCTGACAGTCATTAAAGCGAAGCCGAGCAGATTCTCTCCGGGCCATCTGCGAGGATCGCGTGCGTCAGGGTGGACGTCCTCTAAACCAATGCCCCACACCCGGTCATGGGGACTGGCTTCGACCAGCACGTGAGCGCCTGTACTCAATAAATACGCCGCGAGGTCATCATCAGAACCGAACTTCGCCAACGAAACTGATTCCACGATCTGGGAACGATGCTGTAACCACAATTCTTCATTGAAGTTTCGAACCTGACGTCCGAGAGCCTTGGCTTCGCGAGGAGTGACGACAGTCTTGATTTGTTCGGCTGTGTCGAAGTCCCCGAACAACTCTGCTTTCTTGACCATCATTAGGTGTTCGGCAGAACCGTAAAGGTCGCCTTCGTGAACAAATGGGTGTTCATACCACTGGCTTAGAACAAATGGTCCTAGGGGTTTTCGAGTTGGCGGTTCCGGGCGCCAAAAAAAGAGGAAATCCAATTCGAACCCCTCAGCGGACCTGTCGATGAGACCGTCCCGCGTAAGTTTCAACTGCATGCCTCAACGCTAAAGCCATCAGGGTGGGTGATAGTGAGTCCGAAGCGAAAAAGACAATCCAATTCCTCGTTAACTCGGAATGATCGCCATCTTCTCCTCATATGGCTTTTCTAAGAAGGCATCGAAGTCCTCAAGAAACGCTGTATGCGATTTACCGAACGTCGCAACGAATTGTGTTTCGAAACTACCTGCCTCTTCGAGACCTGCGTAGAAATCGAAGATCTTGTCGATCCCCACTTGGTCCACCAGGAAGGCCACAAACCAGGTACCGATGCGATATGCCACAGTTTTGTCTGGCTCTTGGAATGTGAACTCCGTTAGTGGCTTACCGGCGTTCTTGTACTGATCAGGTATCGGCCCCAAACCGCTCCCGTTGTAATCGGTAGTCAGATATCGACGCATTTCGTCATAGAGAGAATTCTCAACCGCGCCAGGTTGCTGGTCATAGAAGTAATGAGCGAGATAGGTTGCGGTGCCTTCCATCCACCATGGAACGTCTACTGAACTGTTACCCATTCGTTTACCCATCAACCGATACTCGGCATCCTTGGAGATCGAAGGGTCAGCGATGCTAGATAGCTGATACACGTGAAAAAGCTCATGTAGGGCAGTAGATCTGTACCCTTTTTCGTGCCGCGGCATTTCGTGACTCATGTTCGTATAGAGATAAAATCCGTCGTGCCGGAAATTACTGCAGATACACGAACCGCCAACTTTTCCGCTGTCGTCAGTGAATAAACACTTTCCTGACGTTTGACACCCTTGCCCCCCGTAAGGACCACACTTTCCGTTACTCCAACCAGTCGGATGGTGTTCCAGAATGTAATTGCAATAAAGGTTTTCCAGTTCCACTGCGCCTTCCGAATTATCCCTATCAATCAAAGCGACGTATACCGGGCTTGCCATCTCCCAATTAGTTTCGGGTCGATCAAAGTAAAGCTCCTTCGATAAGCAAACCTGCTCTTCAATAAGTTTCACTTCATTGGCAGGGACGGTTTTCGCTATAAAGAGCTTGATCTCCATAGAGCCCATATCGCACTCGGTCAAATCCGCTATTCGGCCTCCTTGGGGGATCGTCGTTGTGGTCGGCACAGCCGTCGTCGTTGTGGTCGGCACAACAGTCGTCGTAGTAGGAGCAACAGTCGTCGTAGTAGGAGCAACAGTCGTCGTTGTGGTCGGCACAACAGTCGTCGTAGAAGCTGCAACCGGTTGACTTTGAGTCTCAATGACGGAAGTGACGGTCAATGGCGTACTCGACTGCTCGGACTCAGCAGCCGAATCCGAAGCAGAAGAACACGAAGCGCCCAACAAGGCTACGACGGAGATCACCCACCCGTATTTCATTGCCCACCTCTAAAGAATCGAGAGCATCAGGAAAGAGTACGCCAGTGTCACGAGAACTTGGACTCTGGTACATCTGGATTCAGAAAACAGCGAGGTGAATCAAACGTTGCCTTTTGGGTGTGGGCGATGCAGGATCCGCCCTCAAATCCGGAAATGCCCTAAAGCTCCCAAATCAAAGGGAGTTCGCATCCTGCGCCGAAGTCCCTAACCAGCCAGGGTCAGGCCGTGTTCCTTCACTGTGTGGGCGGAAGCGGTGACGAGGTCGGTGATCTGATTCCAGTCGACGTCGTCGGCTAGGGCGGGTAGCAGGTCCTCGCGTGCGCAGCGCATAGCGCGTTCGAGCACGCCGCCTTTGGTGGCCGCGCCCACCGACAGGTCCTCTAACACCTCGCGGGGTTCGACCTGGGCGGTATGCAGCATCAGGTCGAGGTGGCGGTGGACGAAGGTGCGGGCCGTGTCGGGGGCCAGGTCGGTCTCGGCGTAGTAGCGGGCGATGCCGTCGTGCCATGCCCGGGCCATGGCGGTCAGGTAGTCGGCGTGGTCACGAAGATCTTCGCCGCGGATTGGGGTTGACTGGGCGGGAGCGAAGCCAGTGAGGTCGCGCACGCGGGCCCTTAGGTACTCGCCGACGTCGTTGTGGTCCAATTCGAGCCGGTCGGCCACGATCGGCAGGGCGTACCACAACGAGTTGATGACGCAGAGCCCACCCAACATTGGCACGATTTGGTGCGAATCGACCTCGACGTATTCGCCTTGGCCCGCGAAGAGGTTCTGGAGTTCGGCCACCCGTTCCGTGGGCCAGGGGGCGGCGTAAGTGACTGTGTAATGACCCTCGTCGACGACTGGGCGCCCGGCGATGGAGGTCACGTTGTTGGGGATCATGTTGACCACCAGCACATCGTCGCCCAGAGCGTCGAGGTAGGCCTGGCCTAGTGGGACCGGTGGGAACGCGTAGAGCACCGGCAGAGGCCCGCCTTCGGTGCGCCGCTCCTCGTAGTAGGGGCGCAGGACCGAGTCGATCAGGTCCGGGGCGACAGTGGGTGGCGGAGAGAACATGATTAGGTCGGGGTGGTTGTCGCGAAGCGCGGCATGGTTGTCGTTCAGCACCAACGGGAACCCGAACACGGCTTCTTTGCGAGCGATGTCTGCCTCATCGGCGGTGACCCCGATCACTCGGTCCGCAACGTCGTCACCACCGACGACCCGGCTAATAATCGGCCAGATAATCTCCATCAGATTGCCGACGCCGATCATGGTGAGGTTCACGAACACATCCTGTCACGCCCAACCCATCGCCTCACACTCACTCGAATCTCGAAATTCGCGGCGCATCTGCACGAGCTACTCTGGTTCTAAACACCAGAGAGGTTCCTGCGCAATCCATTTTCGGATTAGAGGGTGGGCGATACTGGATTCGAACCAGTGACCTCTGCCGTGTGAAGGCAGCGCTCTAACCAACTGAGCCAATCGCCCGCGGGCGGTCACGATAGCGGCTCAATGTGCTCTCACTCTCGGCGGCTCCGGTTTTTTAGAGCTCCGTCTGTTTCGATGAATTTTGGCGTTAAAACGACGAAAGCCGCCCTTCGGGCGACGTGGAAATAAAACTTAGCACACTGAGAGTTTCATGTCCAGTCAACATGTCATGTTTATCAATATATTTCAATATATTTCGATAAATTTGCTGCGGAGGTTGGCAGGGGTCGAGGCAGTGTTTGCCGACTAGGTTTTGGCGCTATGACTACCCCGTCCTACGACTGGATCGCTCATCACGCAGCAGTGCGTGGCGACAAACTGGCGTCCCATGACCTAGCCAGCGGTCGAAAGTTCACCTACAGCGAATTGCACGACAGGAACAGCTGTTTGGCTTCGGCATTTAGAGAAGAGTTCGGCGTAGCACGGGGCGATCGAGTCGCTGTGCTCGCCGAAAACGACACAAATTTCTTTGAGGTGCAGTTCGCTTGCTGGAAGCTAGGCGCAATATTTGTCCCGCTGAACTGGCGCCTTTCTATCCCCGAATTGGAGTACATCGTTGGTGATGCAGGTCCCGACGTCATCATCCATGATGATCAATTCGCTGACAACGCTGTGAAGCTCGCCGAGTTGAGTGGTATCGAACACCGGATTACATGGGGGCCGTCTATCGGAGACGCCGCAGCCTACGAAGAGATATTGGCCAGTCATCAACCTCTGATCGACTCAGTGAGTTGCACCCACGACGACGTCCTCACCATCATGTACACCTCAGGAACAACAGGTCGGCCCAAGGGCGCAATCATCACACAGGGGATGACGTTCTGGAACGCTGTCAACAGCGTCGAGTACTACGCCTGTACCGAATCGATGATCAATCTGACTTTCCTACCTTTATTTCATACCGGTGGTCTGAACGTCTTCGCCAACGTTGCCTTCCATTTCGGTGGAACAAACTTAATCATGAAAACGTTTGAACCAGCTGAAGCGTTGCGACTCCTGAGCGACCCCGATGTCGCTGTGACTCATACCATCGGCGTTCCCGCGAACTGGCTGTTCATGAGTCAAGTACCAGAATTCGAAACCTCGTCTTTCTCAACGGTGGTAGCCCCGGCTGTCGGAGGTTCCCCGACGCCGGTACCGCTCATCGAAGCATGGTCCGCGAAAGGGATGCCCCTTCAGCAGGCCTACGGCATGACTGAGACCAGTCCCCTTGTACTGGCGTTACCTCCCGACATGTGCACCACCAAGATCGGGTCTGCGGGTGTGCCTGCGATGCACACCGCCGTTCGCGTCGTCACAGAGGACGGAAGAGATGCGGAACCGGGTGAAACGGGTGAGCTTTGGTGCAAGGGACCCAACATCACTCCCGGATACTGGAACTTGCCTGACGAAACTAAAGAATCCTTTGAAGATGGATGGCTCAAAACCGGGGACGCCGCACGTCAAGACGAAGACGGTTTCTATTACATCGTTGATCGCTGGAAAGACATGTATATCTCTGGCGGAGAAAACGTTTACCCCGCAGAGGTTGAGAGTGTCATCTACCAGCTTCCCGCTATCGGAGAAGTTTCTGTTATTGGTGTGCCGGATCAAAAATGGGTCGAGGTCGGAAGAGCGATTGTGGTGTTAAAAGATGGCGAAGATCTGTCCGAAGTGGATCTGGTTAACCATTGCCGCCAGAATCTGGCTCGCTACAAGGTGCCTCAATCTGTGATTTTTGTTGACGAAATCCCCCATAACGCGACCGGCAAGGTCCTCAAAAGGGAGTTACGTGATCTGTACAGCCAACCGTAACTTGATGCGGTGAGTCATCCAGGAGGCCCTCTAGCCGGGGTGAAAGTTTTGGATGCAGCGGGCATGATCGCTGCGCCGAGTGCTTGCGCGATGATGGCTGACCTCGGCGCGGATGTCATCAAACTCGAGCCGCCGCACGGCGATCTGCTGCGCGGTTTGGTGCAGGTTCCCGGTGGTCCCGATCCTTGGTGGGAATTGGACAATCGGGGAAAACGCGGAATCGCTGTCGACCTTACGACTGCAGAGGGGCGTGCAGCGGTGCACGCAATCGCTTCAAACTGCGACATCTTCGTCACCAATTTGACTACGGAGCGTCAGAATCGATACGAGCTGTCGGCCGATGATTTGCGTGCCCAACATCCTGAGCTAATCCATCTCACCTTGACCGGCTACGGAAAAACTGGGCCCGACAAGGACCGTCTTGCGTTTGACTACACGGCGTTCTTTAGCCGGGGCGGAGTGCTCGACACGATGGGAGAGCCTGGTCACACCCCGCCGGCGGGACGCCCGGGGCAAGGAGATCACACAACTTCACTGTCCATTCTTTCGTCTGCCTTGTTGGCCCTTCGAGAGCGGGATCTCAGCGGCCAAGGACAAGAAATCTCGGTTGCGCTTATGCAAACAGCGATGTGGACTATGAGTTCGGACCTCTCGATAGCCTTGGCAAGTGGAGAGGTGCCTCAACCAATCATGCGAATCGAAACCAGCTCTCCTTTGGTGGGTCGCTTTCGCTGCTCGGACGACCGCTGGATCATGCTGGCTATGGTCGCCGACCCATATTGGAACCGGTTCTGTGATGCGCTTGGTAAGTCCGAGTGGATTCACGATCCTCGCTTCAGTGAGTTAGAACAGCGTGCTGAGAATGGGGCGGAACTCATGTTGCTCTGCGATGAGATATTCGCTACCGCGGACAGAGCGACTTGGTCGGATCGATTCGACTCAGCAGATTTGGTGTGGGCGCCAATTCAGAGCCTTGCAGAGGTCCTTTCTGATCCTCAAGCCGAAGCTTTGAGTGCCTTCGAAGAAGTGCCAAACGCAAATCGGTCCTTCCGTACGATGGCAACCCCGTTCGATCTGGGAGGTTCTGAGATGTCGGTGAAGGGGCCAGCTCCTGAACACGGTGAGCACACAAGCGAGATCATGCTTGAGGCCGGCTATTCGATGGAAGAGATCGAGGCACTCTACGACCGAGGGGTCATCACCTAGGGATGGTCATCCCCCCGTGGGGGCTCAAGGCAATAGATCTCCATCAGTTTCCGCGCTTGAACAGGTTCGGCGCCCTCGGGGCACTCACCGAGTGAACCGATCTCGAAAGAATCGACTACTAGGCGAGAAGAGGTTGCTGCACAATCAGCGGATCTGACTGAGTGGTCGTTTCTCACTACAACGCACCGATCGCCTGAGGGCTCGGTCGAAGGTATCCAACGTTCGGGCCTGCTGTTTGTGGCGAACGCCGAAAACACGAAAATTCCTACACCGATCGCTCCGGCCACTAACCATGGGAGTGCTCTGAGCGCCGTGGCGACCAAGGGATTGCCTACTTCGAAACCTGGCGGATCAGAGTCCTCTAATTCGGAGATCTCTTCGGTCCACCTCGACAAACTGGGCTCCGACTGGTTTCGGTCTCGTTGGCGAGTTTTGTCGTATGCAGACCGTAAATCGCGTGAACCTAATATTCGCCAGGCTTCGTTTATTTCGTGCATTCGCCTCGCTGCGTCTCGGCGATCCGCTTCTTTCACATCTCCGAGAGTGTCGGGGTGATGCAGTCGTGCCGCGGTAACCCACGCCCGATGGACGACGTCATGGTCTGCATCGCTATCTATACCTAAAACTGCGTAGTGGTCGACCAATCTCGTCACCTCGCCCCTCCGATGGCAACCTACCGCGACGGCACTACGGTGGTGGGGTGGACGAATTGCAGTGCCCCGCGTGCGGTGAACGGGACGGGTTGTTGGGGCATCGTCGCGGCGACCTAATTGATGTGACCTGTGAGGCGTGTGGCCAACAATGGGTACGCGACCCGAACGCAATACCGGACTGCGATCGTTGCGGTGGCGCTGACATGGAGGGTGCTGTTAAAGCCATTGTTGAGAAATCAAGAGGAAGTCAGTTATCGATCGTTGCGACTCAGGTTGTGTATCTGTGTCGCTCGTGTGACGAGCGGGTGCTCGCGTCCTACCGGGTTGGTCGCAGTCCGTTGATGCCAGACCAACTGCCGACCGAGTAACAGAAACAACAGCGGCTAGCTGCTTCCATCACTAAGCCACTCTTGTTCGGCAAGGACCCGTTCCAACACGAGATGTTCTTTCTCATTTTGTATGCGTTGAAGATAAAACTCGTTTTCGAACAACGCGAGCAACATGCCATCGCTTCGCTCTAACACGGTTGCTCCGGGAAGCCGCCGCAATTCCTGGGCGGAGGCTTCATCGGTGCGTCTCGCCACCGAATACGGTGCATTTGTCAACGCAACCGGAGCGCCGAATTCGTTCTCTAGTCGGTGCGTGGCGACGTCGAACTGCATCAGGCCTACTGCCGCTAAGACCGGTTCCACATCACCGACCTCTTCATCTCGGAGGACTTGGATCACGCCTTCTTCGTCGAGTTGGACCAAGCCGCGCCGAAATTGCTTAAACCGGTTGGTGTCGGTCACGCGTATTCGTCGGAAGATCTCGGGCGCGAAGAGAGGAATCTGAGGAAATTCGACTGCCTCATCGGAATACAACGTGTCGCCCACGCGGACGTCGGTGGCATTCACAAGGGCGACAACGTCGCCGGGCCATGCCTCGTCCACTGTTGACCTATCTGAACCAAACATTGTGTGCGCGTACTTCGTCGCGAAAGGTCGACCAGTTCGAGCTTGGGTAACGTTCATGCCTCGCTGAAAGTGGCCCGAACAGACGCGCACATAGGCAATTCGGTCGCGATGGGCTTTGTCGGTATTGGCCTGCACTTTGAATGCGAACGCCGAGAAGGGCGCGTCAACGGGACGTGGAGCACTCTGCACGTCGAATCGTGGCCCTGGCGTTGGAGCGAGGTCTACCACTGAGTCGAGGAGAAGCCGTACTCCGAAATTCGTCAACGCGGATCCGAAGAAAACTGGGGTGACTTCGCCTGCAAGGAACCCTTTGATGTCGATGTCGGTGCCGAGCGCCTCTAGCAGTTCTAACTCTTCACTGGCTTCTGTCCACCCGGGCATCGATGGGTCTACTTGGTCTGTGTCACATCGTTGCTCACTCGATTCGGTAGCCCCATGAGCAGTTCGGTCGTATCTGATAAAGGATCGGGCGGTCCGGTCAACAATGCCCCTGAGATCTCCGGGTACGCCCACGGGCCACGACATCGGCGTTGGGAGGAGTTGCAGCATGTTTTCGATTTCGTCGACGAGTTCGAGCGGTGGTCGCCCGGGACGATCACATTTGTTAACGAAGGTGAGAATTGGCAGTTCACGCTGGCGGCAAACTTCAAACAATTTCAACGTTTGAGACTCGATGCCTTTCGAACCGTCTAGCACCATGACCGCTGCGTCAGTCGCCGCGAGGACACGGTAGGTATCTTCACTGAAATCTCGGTGCCCGGGGGTGTCTAAGAGATTCAGCACACAGTCTCGATAGTCGAACTGCAGAGCGGTTGAAGTGATGGAGATCCCTCGCTGCTGTTCAAGTTCCATCCAATCCGAGGTCGCAGTTTTCCTTCCCGAACGGGCTTTGACCGAGCCCGCTTCACTGATCTGGCCCGAGTAGAGAAGGAACTTCTCGGTCAGAGTGGTTTTACCCGCGTCGGGGTGACTGATAATCGCGAAGGTTCTCCGTCGGTTCGCTTCCTCAGTTACCTGCTCAGTTACCTGCTCAGTTGAATGCACTAGTTCGAGGGTAGAAGCACCTTGGCTCCCTGCCACCGCCATTAGCGGAATATGCGCGCGAAGCCCACGGAGTGTCATGCTTTGGGCAAGTAACCCATTGATAGGGAGATACCTAATGAAACTGGCAACGGGCGCCGGGTATTGGGCGGCGGGACCACCTGCAGATGCACAAGAAGCGATCCTGGAAGCAGAAGCACTTGGATTTCACAGTTTCTGGACGGCGGAGGCCTACGGAAGCGATGCGTTGACTCCGCTCGCTTGGTGGGGAAGCCGAACCGAAACAATTCAACTCGGTACCGGCATCGTGCAAATGTCAGCTCGAACGCCTGCGGCTACGGCGATGGCCGCGATAACAATGGATCACCTCACCGGAGGCCGGTTCATCCTCGGCCTCGGTGTCAGCGGTCCACAAGTCGTCGAGGGTTGGTACGGACAGCCGTACCCTAAGCCTTTGGCCAGGACACGGGAGTACGTTCAAATTATTCGTGAGATTTGCGACCGTGAGAAGCCTGTTTCTTTCGTTGGAGATCACTACCAGATGCCTTTCCCTGGCGGACTTGAGTTAGGTAAGCCGCTGAAGTCGACTGTGCATCCGCTTCGCAAACACATTCCTATTTATTTGGGCGCTGAAGGGCCAAGAAATGTGGCTCTCGCAGCAGAGATATGCGACGGTTGGCTGCCTCTTTTCTTCGCTCCAAAAGACAATCAGTTCTACGCAGACGCACTCAACGAAGGCTTCGCTAAGTGCGGGAAGGCACTTGTCGGACCGGACGGCCAGATCCCGGAGGAGAACGACTTCGAAGTTGTGTGTCCGGTTTCCATCGTCCCTGATGCTGATGTTGAACGCGCCGCTGACAGAGTCAGACCCATGCTCGCTCTCTATATGGGTGGCATGGGTGCCAAGGGCGCCAACTTCCATTACGACGTCTTTTGTCGGATGGGTTACCAAGACGTCGCCGATGAAGTTCAAGAGTTCTATTTGACGGGCCGTAAAGACGAAGCAGCTGCAGCTATCCCCCTGTCCTTGGTGGAGGAGGTGGCCCTGGTTGGCCCCATTGACAAGATCACTCGGGACCTTCAGCGTTGGGAGGATACGGTGGTCTCCACTCTTCAAGTGAGTGGTCCGACATCCCTACTACGTACGGTCGCCGAGGTGGTACAGCAATGAGTTCCGTGGATCCCCGCACTCCTGTCCTGGTTGGCTCCGGCCAGTTGGTCCAAAAGCCAGATAATCCGTTGGATGCGCTGGAGCCGGTGGCCATGATGCGCGCGGCGCTTGAAGCAGCCGCTGACGACGCCGGATCGAGAAGCTTGCTGGATCGAGCGACACACACCTGGGTAGTTAAAGGGGCGTGGCCGTACCCAGATCCAGCGGCGTTACTCAGCGAAGCGTTCGGAAATTCCAGCCAGACCGGTATTTCGACTGATGGCGGTAATACTCCACAGTCGATGGTAAATAAGGCCTCGCTCCGTATTCGAAATGGAGAGGCCGACATCGTGCTGATAGTCGGCGCTGAGGGAATTTGGAGCAGGAGACGAGCGAGGCGAGCTGGGGAACGAATTCCCTACACCGACCAAGCGCCGACTGAGCCGGACGAGATCCTCGGTAAAGACGTCACTATGAGTCATCCGGTGGAGTTGGAGCGCGGATTCGCGATGCCTATCAACTTTTATCCGATTTTCGAATCAGCTTTTCGAGCATCTCGCGGAGAGTCCATCGCCGATCACCGAGATCGGGTCAGCGAACTTTGGGAAAGCTTTAATCGCGTTGCCTGTGCCAATCCTTACTCGTGGATGCGCACACCTATGACCGCTGAGGAAATCCGTAATCCTGGCCCTTCTAACCGTCTCATCGGGTTTCCGTATACCAAAGCAATGAATTCGAACTGGGACCTGGATCAGGCAGCGGCGCTAATTCTGTGTTCAGTTGAGGCAGCAGAATCGGCGGGCGTTTCGCGAGATCGCTGGCTTTTCCCGCAATCAGGAACCGATGGAGCTGATACCAACTTCGTGTCCAACCGAGGCGATCTCCACTCGTCGCCGGCTATCAGAGTCGCTGGAAGGCGGGCTATGGAATTAGCAGGCGTAACCCCAGATGATCTGGACCGGGTTGACCTGTACAGCTGCTTTCCTTCGGCGGTACAAATCGCGGCAACGGAGTTGGGTCTGGGGATTGATCGACAACTCACTCAAACGGGTGGACTTACCTTCGCTGGAGGTCCCCTGAACAACTATGTGACCCATTCCATCGCAACAATGGCCAACGTCTTACGTGACGACCCCGGAACTATCGGGCTTTGTTCTGCAAATGGTGGCTACATCACCAAACATGCTTTTGGGGTGTACAGCACCACTCCGCCCACCGATGGGTTTCAACATCAAGACTGCCAAAAGGAAATCGAGGGCTTCCCGAGCATCGAATTAGACGCCGACCACGTTGGTCCCGCAACCGTTGAGGCTTACACAGTGATGCACGGAGCAGAAGGACCCGAACGAGGGCTCGCTGCACTACGCACCACGAACGGCCGTCAGTGGGCAGGCACCAGCGACGCCGATCTCATGAACGCGATGATGGAAGAGGAGCATGTGGGGCGTTCCGTCGAGGTGCTACCGGACTTCACTTTCGAAGTCGCGTAAACCGCGCACACGCTTTGCCTGAGATCCACCACTGACCCGCCTGATCTTCCTAGCCTCAGGGAGGTGAGGGCTGCGCTAATCGAGATAGGAAGTACAGGGCTTCGTTTAACTATCGACGATGGGCGACACATAGAGCGCAGGAGCCAACACCTTCATCTCGGTTCATCTGTTAGCACCCACGGTTCATTTACCGAAGAGGACATATCGGCCGCAACCCGAATCACAGCCGAGTTCATGACCGCAACCAGGATGCACAACTGTCAACGAGTCGTTGCAGTAGCGACTGAGTCTTTTCGCCTGGCCGCAAATGGTGAGGCCGTTGCTGCCCACATTGCTAGGGAGATCGGCTGCCCGATACAGGTCTTGTCTCCCGGCGAAGAAGTCACTCTGGCTTGGCGAGCAGTGGTCAACGAGTTTCCTTTTCTGCCTGGTGTCACCATGGTCGATCTCAGCGGCGGCAGCCTGGGGTTGGGTAGCGGGCCAACAGGAGTAAAAAATCCGTTACACAACTTCAGTTATCCGTTAGGTACAAGCGTTTTAGCTCCGCGCGCCCTCAACGAGGGCTACCTCGAAACATCGACGAGAATTCGGCTCGAACATCACATAGCCGAAGCACTCAAACCAGCAATCAATGATCTTGAGACTGCTCCCCGACAACAAGTTGTTCTAACTGGCGGAATGGCGCGGGCCGCAGCGAGGTTGATCCACACGACTCGTCGAGCCGAAGTACCCGATGAAATTCACGGTCTCCACATCGACTGTTCGGATCTAGGACATCTCGTTAAAACGTTTTCTGAACTTTCGTTACCCGCTCGCTTGGCGCTTCCCGGGATGAACCAAAGAAGATCTCTGTATCTACCGCTCGCGGTAATGATTCTGCGGCAAACGATGCGATCACTAGAGGTACACGAGGCCGTGGTTTCAACGGTGGGTCTTCGAGAAGGCCTTCTTGACCAGCTCATGACACAGCAAACGGCCGCTTAACAGCCCTCACTATCTGACGTTCCTCAAATTTTGCGATGCACCAACTCTTCGTTCCGGTGCTATCGTTTACGCCGTGAACGGATCGCTGCGCGGACTGCTTCTTCTTACCTAGGTGAGGGCCACCACATAGGGGCCCTCGCCACAACCTCCTGCGCCGCAAGGTCGGGGGGTTCTTCTGCTTTTCGGGGCAGAAAACGGCAAGGAAAGCGGTGTAAACAGCGGAACCAAGCGCAAATGGAGGATTAACCCATGGCAGATGTGAAGGGCATAAGTAAACAGCAGCCCAGTTCGATGCCGTTTGGCAAGTACATCCACTACCCGTATGCGCCAGATCTAGCGAACCGCACCTGGCCCGACAGGGTGACCAATGAAGCCCCTCTTTGGTGTTCGGTTGATCTCCGAGACGGCAATCAAGCGTTGATCGACCCCATGGACGTCCCCCGAAAACGGCAGATGTTCGAAGCGTTGGTTGAAATGGGTTTCAAAGAAATCGAGGTGGGCTTCCCGTCCGCATCAGCCCCCGATTTCGATTTCTGCAGAATTCTCATCGAAGAGGGACTTGTGCCCGACGATGTCTGGATTCAGGTGTTGACTCAGAGTCGCCCGGAGCTCATTGATCGCACCTATGAATCAATCGAAGGCGCAAATAACGCGATAGTGCACCTCTATAACCCGACGTCAACTCTCCAGCGAAGAGTCGTGTACGGACTTGATTTGGACGGAATCATTGACATGGCTCTCACTGGAACTCGTCAATGCCGTGAACTGCGCGAAGCGGCAGAGGGTTCAAATATTCGATTTGAATATTCGCCAGAGTCATTTACTGGCACCGAAATTGACTTCGCCATTGACATTTGCGAACAAGTGGCAGCCGAATGGGGGGCGACTCCTGACGACCCCATCATCCTGAATCTGCCCGCGACGATCGAAATGTCCACCCCGAACCTTTACGGCGACCTGATCGAATTTTTCCACAACACCGTCGCTGACCGAGATTCCATCATTCTCTCGCTTCATCCCCACAACGACCGCGGGTGCGCAGTAGCTGCTGCTGAATTTGGCGTCATGGCTGGCGCTGATCGGGTTGAAGGAACCCTCTTCGGAAATGGGGAACGAACCGGCAACGTCGACATCGTGACCTTGGCGATGAACCTCTTCAGTCAAGGCGTCGACCCTCAACTCGACATTAGCCACATAGACCACTTGCGGCGGATAGCCGAGTACTGCAATCAGCTGCCGGTCCACCCTCGCCACCCATACGGTGGGGATCTCGTATACACAGCGTTTTCTGGCAGTCACCAGGATGCGATCAAGAAAGGTTTCGAGGCCCTCCCTGACAATTACGAAATGTGGGAGGTGCCATATCTGCCGATTGACCCCGCTCACGTGGGACGCACGTATCAAGACGTCATTCGCGTCAACAGCCAATCCGGCAAAGGCGGAGTGGCGTACGTAATGAAAAATAATTTTGGCCTTGATCTACCTCGGCGTTTGCAAATCGAATTCAGTCAGGCAATTCAAACAATCACTGATGACGGGGGCGAAATCCTTCCTGAAACAATTAAGAAGACATTCGACGAGACGTACCTGCACACCACCCAGCCGTTCACCTACCTAGGACACAAGAGCAGCTTCGATTCAGCATCCTCAGAGATGTCGAATGTGACCGCGACGCTGAATTTCTCTGGTGAAACAACGGTGATCACAGGCGAAGGCAACGGACCGTTATCTGCGTTTAAGAACGCTCTCACCGACGGCTGCGGAGTGAACGTCACTCTTGTCGACTATCAGGAGCACGCCATAGGCACAGGAGCGGATGCCGCTGCTGCCGCGTACGTCGAAGTCGAAACTTCAGATCGGACTGCACACTGGGGGGTCGGCCTGCATCCCAATATCGTGACCGCTAGCTTCCATGCTCTGCTTTCGGCCATTAACCGGTCCGAGGGCAACTAACCGGTCCCGCGACTTATCAATATTGGGCCAGAATTCTCACGTGGCGCTATCTAGTTTTGTTGACGGTTCGTTGTACGGCGCCAAATTTGGCGATGACTCACCGCGCGTCATCGCACTCCACGGATGGGGTCGAACGCACCGGGATTTTGATCGCTGCCTATCGGGACTTAACGCCGTAAGTATCGATCTTCCGGGTTTCGGAGCATCTCCGGCTCCTACTCAAGTAGGCGGCGCAGCTCTGTACGCAGAACTCATCTCACCGATCTTGGACTCGTGTAGAACGCCGGTGGTCGTAGTCGGGCACAGTTTTGGTGGTCGAGTCGCTGTGCACCTCGCAGAGCGTCGACCCGCTGCAATCGGAGGACTGGTACTTACCGGCGTTCCGCTGCTACACCGCGCTCACAGAAAAGGGAAACCGGCTTTGCGTTACCGAGTCGGTCGGACGCTGCATCGGTGGGGCCTCATCAATGACACCTATCTGGAAGGTCTTCGAGACAAATATGGAAGCTCCGATTATCGAGCAGCTTCGGGGATCATGCGCGACATCCTGGTCACGGTCGTGAATGAGTCCTACGAAAGCCAGTTGCGGTCTATCTCCGCTCCGGTCGACTTGGTGTGGGGCGACGGCGACGACGCCGCACCTCCAGAAATCGCGGCCCGGGCTGAGGCACTCTTAACCGAGGCCAGACTCACTCTCTTGGGAGGTGTAGATCATTTCGTACCTACCACCGCACCCGAAGCCTTACGCGAAGCAATCGACCGTCGGCTGGACTCACTGACATGAAGTCTTCCGATCTCTACGCTCTCGTTTGCTTCGTGGGGGCGATGTCATCGGCGACTCGCTGGCTTCGCGTTGCCCAGCGCGAGCACTACCTTCCTTTTTCGACGAGCCGGTTTGCTATCCGATGGTGGACCGTGGGAATACTGAATCCTGTGCTTGCCTGTGTCGCCCTTGCAGCGGCGGTATGGGGCCTTTGGATTGCGCCTCTTTGCGTGATCACGGCAGTAGCCGTGTGCGGCGGTCCACGAGGTCTCACTCTGCGAGGCACCACGAGTCCTCTGGTTTGGACGAGACGACTTCGAACGGTGGGCGTCACCTCACTTTTCTTTGTGGCGATTATTTCGCTGTTGTGCCGCCAACTGGGTTTCGGACCCACGGCTTGCGCCGTTGTCGCTTTGGCTATGCCAGCCATAGTTGACGTGATTCTGTTCATCTTGAAACCCATTGAGGACAGGCTCGCACGCCGCTACGTGGTGGAGGCAGCCGAGACGTTGGACCGCGTCAACCCCATCCGCATCGCTGTTACGGGTTCTTACGGCAAGACCACCATCAAGGGCTATATACGCCACTTGCTGTCCGAGACGTTCAGCGTGGTAGCTAGCCCCGCGAGCTTCAATAACAGTGCAGGTCTTTCCCGATCAGTCAACGAACATGTTGCCCAAAGCACAGAAATATTCGTGGCGGAGATGGGCGCCTACAGTCCCGGGGAAATAGCCGAGCTGGTGAGTTGGGTTAAGCCGTCAATCTCAGTGTTAGCCGCCATAGGGCCAGTGCACCTTGAACGCTTCGGCGACCTGGACACGATAGTTAGCTCAAAAAGCGAAATTTTCGCGACCAGCAGGACAGCGATCGTCAATGTCGACGCTTATGGACTCTCCAGTGAAGCTGACCGGTTGCAGGTGTCGGGGATCGACGTTGTCCGATGTTCAGCGATCGATCGAACTGCTGATGTTGCCGTAATCAAAGACCATGGCGGTCTCGAGGTAATGCTGTCAGGTCGCCAAATTGTCGCGGGACTAACGATCGATGCGGCACCAACCAACGTCGCGTGTGCTGTGGCGGTCTCGACCGCTTTAGGGATATCCGAAGAAGTTATCGCTCGACGTCTGGTTGACCTTCCATCTGCTGAACACCGCCGGCAAGTACTGGTAAGCCAATCTGGGGTGACAGTCATTGACGACACCTACAACAGCAATCCTGCCGGTGCCGCTGCAGCACTGGAAACTTTGGCGGAGGTCGAAGCACAGCGCAGGGCAGTCGTAACTCCCGGCATGGTCGAATTAGGGCATCGTCAAGCGGCCGAAAACAGGCGCTTCGGGGTTGATGCAAGTTTGGTGGCGGACGATCTAATCATTGTCGGACAGACAAATAAGTCTGCTCTAGTGAGCGGCTCTCGAGATGGCACCGCTCGGGTCCACCTCATGGCGAGTCGTGAGGATGCGGTGCGGTGGGTTCGAGAACATCTGGACGCCGGGGACGCTGTTCTCTACGAGAACGACTTACCTGATCACTACCCTTAACGGCAGCAAAGCCGATCAGCACAGGTGAGGTGACATCCTGTCGAGCGGCATCTACGGTTTCATGGCAGAACATGAACCGCCCAGCAGTCTGCTTCGGCAGCCCTTCTCCTGAACATGACATTTCGATCCTCACTGGATTACAAGCGGTCCGCGCTTTATCAGATGCCGGGAACGACGTCATTGCTCTGTACTGGTCGAAGACAGGCAGCTGGTTTGAAGTTCCGTCTGATATTGAAGCAAGCGAATTTGCAGATGGGCTTCCAAGGTCAGCAGAACCAGTCGAACTCCATCTTGGAGAAGCCGGTGGTTTCCATCGAATAGGCCGCCGAGGAAAACAAACTCCGATGAACATCAGCGCGGTTGTAGTGTGCTGCCACGGTGGACCGGGCGAGGACGGAAGCCTGCAAGCAATGTTTGATCTTGCAGGTGTCCGCTACACCGGCCCGAGTCGTTCCGGAGCGGCTCTGGGCATGGACAAACTGGCATTCTCTGGAGTGATGGAGGCAGCTGGATTGTCGAGTTTGCCGCTGTACCTTGTGACGGACGAACTGTCGCTTGAAGAACCCGGACCGTTCATCGTCAAACCGCGTTTTGGTGGTTCATCCATCGGCATCGAAATCGTCGAAAATCTCGAGACTGCGCAAGCTCTCGCTCAGACCCAGCCGTTGCTGCGCGAAGGTGCAGTCATTCAGAGGTACCTGAGCGACGCGATAGATCTGAACATCTCAGTGCGAACCCACCCTGCGGTAACACTGAGTGCAATTGAGCGTCCCCTCCGACCCGAAGACGACGGCATATACAGCTATGCCGACAAATACTTGCGGGGTTCAGAAGGGATGGCCAGCGCCCCGCGGGAATTACCGGCCGAACTGCCAGCCCATCTTGAGGGTCAACTCCGGACACTTGCTTCCCAGGTCGTCGAACTAGCCATGGTGCGGTCCGTCGCTCGCATTGATTTCTTATGGAACGCCCGTGGGTTGTGGGTAAACGAGATCAACACGATTCCAGGGTCGCTGAGTTGGTATTTCTGGGCCCAAGAAGGGATCTCTTTTTCGCAGCTCCTATCAGAAATGCTTGAAGAAGCTGTTACAAAGCCGGTGATCGGCTTTCGCACCGACGGAGCCGACGGCTCAGCCTTACGCGACGTCGGGGCCATAGCTCACAAGCTGGCCTAATGAAAAACTCGATTGCTCTGTTGACGGTGCTCCTGCTAGCTGTTTCATGTTCTTATCGATCGACCACGGACCGCGAATCGGGGGGCTCTGCAAGAGACCTCAGCGAAATGGAAGAGCGGTGCGTACGTAATCGCCTTCTCACCGGATGGGGACTAGAGCTGAAAGACGTCGCTCAAGATCTCAATCCAGAGGAAGAAATCGCTGTCGACATCGCGATCGAGTTGTGTCGGCTGGACCCCAACGGATTGAGTCAGCGGTCCATGACACCAAACGATCAGCCCCAGGTATCGGAAGATCTCTTGGCTGCCGCGACGGCTTTCGATCCGACCGACGAACCGCCAGGCGACGATCCATCACTTGATGCGCTTTGGTTGGCGTGCGGGGGCGGTGACCCTCGGTCTTGCGACGATCTCTTTTATTCGGCTCCCCGACACAGCCCATATGAGCAATTCGCTTTTAGTTGTGGCGGACGCAAGAACATGGATTGTTCGTTGCTGTTAGGAATCGAACACCCCGAAGGTGCTCTGACTTCGCTCAGCCCCCCACCCGGAGAAGATGAGGATCTTGATCAGTGGTGGATTTTGTGCGCGGAGGGAAGTTCGCGTGCCTGTGGCGAATTGCGTCTAATCGCGCCCAACCAATCGCTTTACGCACAGTTCGGAACCAGTTGCGGGGCCCGAGGCACCACTTATTGCACTCTGATTCTCGAGGACGACGGGGAACCACCGACACTGAAGACCTTGACATCGGACCAAACTGCCCCTGGTCAAGACGAACTACTTGATCAGTTGTGGCGCCTGTGCGGCAACCTAGATGCACGCGCATGCAAGGACCTCTCCAAGTTCGCCCCCATCGACAGTCTCTACGTCCGGTTCGGCGTGTCCTGCGGTGGTAGAGCAGTAGCTCCGTGCGCTCGCTTGTTCGCAGACCTGAATGCCTAACCGTCTCTAATCAGCTATCAGAGCAGCCCGCAGAAATTCGATGGTTTCTCGTCGAGCTTTGACGAGCGAACGGAGATCGGGTTCGAGACCTAAGGCCCTCATGACCTCTGGCTCAGTAGCGACACCAATGACCGCCGAATAGACCGCTAATAAAAGCATCCGCGGCTCCAACCGTCGGAACCGGCCAGCAATCATTTCCGCTTCAACGAATCGCACTGCGTCGCCCAACATGACGCTCATAGCGGAGGCCAACTCTCCCGAAGCCACACCGCCTTGTCTGGTAACCAACCGAACCAACCCGAGTACTTCAGGGCGACGCGCGGCCAATGAAAACGTTGCGCGGACCAGGTCCTCGATGCGTTGAAAACCTCGAGACTGCGGTTTAGATGCTCCACCCAACGCTGATCCCAGTTCTGCAACCGCGAGTTCGATCGTCGCGGTCAACAGATGTTCTTTCGACGAGAAGTGGTAGAGGATGGCCTGTTTGGTAATTCCGAGTTCGGTTGCCATCTCGTCAAGCGAGGTTGAGTCATATCCGCGCAAACCGAAGGCGGCTAAGGACGTATCCAAGATCCGTTCACGAGTTTGGGCGGCCACGGGGCCATTCTAGGGGTAAACCTCTCACAGACTTACCATTTGGTAAGTTATCTGCTAGAACTGTAGATGTGATCACCAAGTCCCTTTCGGGCAAACGGATAGCGGTGACCGGGAGCACGGGGTTTCTCGGAACTGCCTTAGTGGAACGCCTACTGCGGTCGGTACCTGACTGCGAACTCGTTCTACTGGTTCGACCTAACCGTCGAAACAGCGCAGAACGCCGCGTTCAAAGAGAAATTTTCCGCAATGACGCCTTCGACATTCTCCGATCACAATGGGGCGACGACTTTGAAGACATCTGTCAGCAGCGTGTCTCGGTAATCGCCGGCGATGTCACCAGTGAAGGTCTTGGTCTCGACCAAGCGGGGCGACAACTCTTCGTTTCCTGTGACGTGGTGATTCATTCCGCGGCGACTGTCAGCTTCGATAGCCCACTCGACAGTTCAATCGAGATCAACTTGCTGGGACCTAATCGAGTCGTGGACGTTCTCAAAGAAGCGTCAGCGACTCCTCACTTAATCGCTGTATCCACCTGTTATGTAGCGGGTAATCGGCGGGGCGCCGCAAACGAAGAATTTCTCGCTGGAACACCCTTCCAAGTTGACGTCGATTGGCGGGCCGAAGTTGAAGCTGCTCGCCGAACCAGAGCAGACCTCGACGCTCGAAGTCGAATTCCCGAGCAACTTACTGCCTTCCGGCGAGGTGCTCGGGAAGAGCTCGGCGCTGCCGGTTTACCGATGCTTGCAGCGAAGACCGAACAACTTCGCGAAGCTTGGGTCAACGACCAAATGGTTGAAGCCGGACGAAGCCGCGCTACCTCGCTCGGCTGGCCAGACGTTTACACCTATTCCAAAGCGTTGGGCGAAACGGCACTCGTGGAACTTCACGGCGATATAGCGGTAAGCATCGTTCGCCCTTCGATCATCGAATCAGCTTGGGCTCAACCAGTTCCAGGATGGATTCGCGGCTTTCGAATGGCCGAGCCACTCATTGTCTCTTTTGCCAAAGGCGAGCTAAATACTTTCCCCGGTTATCCCGAGGGAATCATCGATGTAATCCCAGTCGACATGGTCGCGGCGGCCATTATCGCCGTCGCCGCAAAGGGCCCCGCGGAGGAGCCGGAGGTTTTCCAAGTCGCGTCCGGTTCAACAAACCCCCTCCAATTCAAAACGCTTCTCGAGACGATAATGGAGTGGTTCCGGGAACATCCTGTCTATGACGCGAACGGTCATCCCACGGCAAGCACCGAATGGAAATATGCGGGCTCTAGCGGCCTTGAAGAACAGCTTCACCGCGTAGTAAAGGCCTTCGACATGGCCGCGAAGGTAATTAACCGACTTCCAATCAGAGGCGAGAACAGCTTTACGAGCAAGTTTGCTGAACGACGCCGGAATCTCGATCAGATCAAAGGCTACGTGGAAATCTACGGAGCGTACGGCAAGTGCGAAGCACTCTATGGGATTGATCGAACGCTGGCGCTGTGGAACTCGTTACCGCCGGAAGATCAGAACGAATTTGGCTTCAACCCGGGCGTGATCGATTGGCATCATTACATCACCGAGGTACACCTCCCAACGGTCGTTGTACAAGCTCGGGTGAAAACCACTCCAGAAAAGCGCTCCGGCCCAAGCCGCTCGGATCGACTTCGTGCAGCGGTTCTCGATTCGGGCAGGCAGTTCGCAGCGTTCGATTTGGAAAACACATTGATCGCTAGCAACGTGGTCGAGAGCTACGCCTGGCTTGCCACTCGCCACCTTGGCACTCGAAAAAGAATCGAATTTACGCTCCGAACTCTGAGCGAGACCCCCGGCCTGTGGCGACGAGACAAACGCGATCGAACCGACTTCCTTCGTTACTTCTATCAGCGATATCGGGGAGCGCCGCTTGGCCAGTTGGAAGCCGACGCAGCCGAAATGCTCAGCGAACTCATTTTGATTAAGTCTTTCCCCGCGGGACTCCGACGCGTACGCGCACATCGAGCTGCTGGCCACCAGACGGTATTGATTACCGGTGCCTTAGACGTTGCAGTAGAGCCTCTTCGTCCTCTTTTTGATCACATCATCGCTGCGAGCATCGATCGAAAAGACGGCAAACTGACTGGCGAAATGCTCGATGTTCCTCCCACAGGGGAGGTTCGAGCCCAACTAATGGTGAATTGGGCTATTGAGAACGGTCTTGACCCTGCTCAAGGAGTGGCTTACGCAGATTCCGCCTCCGATCTTCCAATGCTTGAGGCAGTCGGGTATCCGGTCGCTGTGAATCCCGAAACTCGACTGGTGACCATTGCAGAAAAACGCGGTTGGTTAACCGAAAACTGGCCTAAAACTGCTGGTGCCCCTAAACCTCTATTGCCGATGGGTCAACGACCAAGACTCACACTGGCCAAGCAGGGAGCCTCCTCATGACGGCTCGCCGCGGTCTCGTACTTGACGTCGATAGGACCACTCCCCCAATTGTCTTTCATCACGGCGAAGGGTTCCGATTCGAGAAGCTACCCACGGGAAGTCGAGTCATTTACCCCAACGAACCAATCGAACCCATCGAGGATGTCGACAGCGCTATACGAGACGCTCTCGTTAATCCAGTGGGTGATTCACCTCCCCTAGAAGCGCTGCTCACACCGGGCATGAAGTTGACAATTGCTTTCGATGACATTTCGCTGCCATTGCCGCAGATGCAAGCGCCAGATATTCGAGGCCGCATCATCGAGCAGGTACTCGACATCGCTGCTGCGTCTGGTGTCGACGATGTTCATCTCATTGCCGCGCTTGCACTTCACCGCAGAATGACCGAAACCGAGTTGCGACACGCCGTCGGCGACCGCGTGTACGACGCTTTCGCACCAAACGGGCAGTTGTACAACTTCGACGCTGAAGATCCCGAAGGTTTAACCCACTTAGGCGAAACAGATCACGGCGAAGAAGTCGTCATCTCAAAACGTGCGGTCGAATCCGACTTGATCGTTTACGTCAACATCAACCTCGTTTCAATGGACGGCGGACACAAAAGCGTCGCCACTGGACTGTCCGGATACGCCGCTCTGCGGCATCATCACAACGTCGACACCATGCGCCGTTCTAAGTCGTTTATGGACCAGGAGAACAGTGAACTCCACACTAAGAACTGGCGTCAGGGAAGGCTGATTCGAGACGCAGGCATCAAAATTTTTCAGATCGAAACAACCCTAAATAACGACACCTTTCCTTCTCCATGGGACTTTCTCCAAAAACGCGAGTGGGAAATGACGCCCAAGGATCGAGTGATGCTTCTGGGCACAAAGAAAGTTCTCGACAAGATCCCTCGACGCTCGGCGCGTTCAATCTTTCAAGGTATTCGGGCGCCCTACGGTCTTACTTCGATTCAGGCCGGTGAGGTCGAAGCGGTACACGAAATAACGACCGCCAACGTCTATAAGCAACATCTCGTCCGCGTCGAAGGCCAAACTGACATTCTGTCCATGGGTCTGCCTTATTTGGGGCCCTACAACGTTAACTCCATAATGAACCCGATCCTGGTTGCGTGTCTCGGTTTGGGTTACTTCTTCAACTTCTACAAGGGCAAACCGTTGGTGCGCGAAGGTGGTGTGGTGATCATGAGCCATCCCACACCATGGGAGTTCCACCCCGTTCACCATCCGAGTTACATCGATTTCTTTGAAGAGGTGCTGGCCGACACCACCGACCCCGAACAAATCGAACAAAGGTACGAGAAACGTTATGCCGAGGACGAGTGGTATCGACATCTTTACCGGACGTCCTACGCCTATCACGGTGTACATCCCTTCTATATGTGGTATTGGTGCTCTCATGCACTGGAACATCTTGGACAAGTGATTGTCGTGGGAGGAGACCAGCGAGCGGTCAAACGCATGGGCTTTCGCTCGGCCACCACTATGCGCGACGCTTTAGAGATGGCCACTGACGTGGTCGGCCGCGATCCGACCCTCACTCACCTTCATAATCCACCTGTCCTAATGGCCGAAGTGGTGTAGGTCGAGGCGACGATGACCGATCCAAACCGCCGACCCGCTATCAGTCACCTCACTGACAAGCGCTCCAAAGCTTCCCTATCGCGGGTGGTACGTAAGGTCGAATTTCCTCTCAAAGCTGCGGAAACACCTGAGGGGGAGACGCCACTGCCTCCTAACACTGGCGCAAACTATGAGACAGACTGGGCCCGCAGGTATGCATCCAGAGTCACTCGACGCTTAGCGCTCGCCACCCTCGGAAAAGCCGTAATTCAGTATTACGCCAACCCGACAATACGAGGCCTGGACCGTCTACATGATCTCGATGGCCCCGCGATCTTCGCCGCTAATCATCAAAGTCATGCAGACACGCTGGTGATGTTGACCTCAATGCCAGCACCCTGGCGTCACAAGGCCTTTGTGGCCGCGGCAGCTGACTACTTCTTCGGCAATCGAACCACAGGTGCTCTCTCGGCGTTGTTCATTGGTGCTATCCCTATCGAGCGCACTTCGATAAACCGCAACACCATTGATAAGGCTGTGACCTTGCTTCGAAGCGGTTGGAGCATGGTGATTTACCCTGAAGGAGGGCGCTCACCCGACGGATGGGGTCAAGAGTTTCGCCCGGGTGCTGCCTTCTTAGCCAAGCAAGCCGGCGTGCCCGTGGTACCGGTGCATATACGGGGCACTTTCGACATCTTGCGTAAAGGGCGCAATTGGCCAAAGAAATCGAAGGCCATCGTAAATTTCGGGCGTCCCCTTGAATTCGCGGAGGAAGACAACAACAGGCGATTTACACGCAAGTTACAAGCAGCTGTTGAGTCATTAGCCGATGAAACCGCCACAGGGAACTGGTTCGCCGCTCGTCAACGGGCGCACACCGAGGATAGTCCCGGCCTTCAGGGCCCCGACACCGCGGCCTGGCGGCGGCGCTGGGTGTTAAGCGAAAATCGAGACGAGCAAAACGAAACTAGTCGTCGCTGGCCCTACCTTTAACGTCGAACCACAGGTGGTGGAACACCACCGACGACGTATTGTTATCGATGGGCCGTCAAAGCGCAGTTACACCAGGAGATCAAATGGCAGTTGCCGCGAGTACACCTATCGAATTGATCGAAGGTGTCTACGCCAGTCTTCCCGATAGGACGGCTACGGGACGAGAGAAACTCCGTCGACCGTTAACTCTTGCCGAAAAGGTGCTGATCAACCATCTCGCGTCAGTCGATCAAGAGCTGGACAGAGGTCTCAGCTACGTGGACCTGCATCCGGACCGCGTGGCAATGCAAGACGCGACAGCTCAGATGGCTTGGCTGCAATTCATGACCGCAGGGCTGAACGAGGTCGCTGTGCCAACGACCACGCACTGTGACCACCTCATACAAGCTCGAGATGACGGCAAGACCGATCTTCTCACCGCGAGCGAGAACAACGAGGAGGTTTACAACTTTCTTGAAAGCGTGTGCGCCAAATACGGCGCCGGGTTCTGGATGCCGGGAAGCGGCATCATTCACCAGGTTGTTCTCGAACAGTATGCGTTTCCAGGCGGGATGATGATCGGCACAGATAGCCACACACCCAACGCGGGCGGTCTGGGAATGCTCGCCGTAGGGGTGGGCGGCGCCGACGCTGTTGACGTAATGACCGGATTCGCATGGAACGTCCGTTGGCCTAAAGCAATCGGCGTGAAACTAACCGGCCAGCTATCAGGGTGGAGCGCTCCCAAGGACATCATCTTGAAGGTGGCGGAGATCCTCACAGTAAAGGGTGGCACCGGGGCTATCGTCGAATATTTCGGTCCGGGAGCGGAATCGCTGAGTTGCACAGGCAAAGCGACGATCTGCAACATGGGTGCAGAAATTGGGGCTACCACTTCACTCTTTGGCTATGACGAAGCCATGAGCCGCTATCTCAAATCCACGGGTCGCGCGGAGGTCGCAGATGCGGCTAATCGAGTGGCTGAGCACCTCCGAGCAGACCAAGAAGTGCTGGAAAACCCTGAAGAGTTTTATGACGAACTTATCGAGATCGATTTGTCCGCTCTGAGTCCCCACATCAACGGCCCACACACGCCAGATCTAGCTCGAGAAGTCGGAGCTCTTGGTGAGGAAGCAACCGAAAACGGGTGGCCCACCCGCATTAGCGCGGCTCTGATCGGGTCGTGCACGAACTCCAGTTACGAAGACATCACTCGTGCCGCAAGTATCGCTCGTGAAGCCGCAGCGAACGGACTGACCGTAAAATCAAAGCTGCTGATCACTCCGGGGTCAGAACAGATTCGGGCGACAATCGAACGCGATGGTCTTCTGGCTGATTTCGAAGCCTTGGGAGCCACGGTGCTGGCCAACGCCTGCGGCCCCTGCATCGGGCAGTGGGATAGAAGTGCGGAAACCGGCCACACCGCCGGAGAACCCAACGTGATAGTGACCTCCTATAACCGCAACTTCCCAAAGAGAAACGATGGTGATGCTGCGACTCTTGCTTTTGTGACTTCTCCTGAGACGGTGATGGCACTCGCTCTAGCTGGCGACCTCGACTTTGACCCCTCAGTGGACACCCTCACCAATAACCAGGGGGAAGAGGTCGCTCTATCCGTGCCCGTGAGTATCGAATTACCTCCACAAGGTTTTGATCCAGGTCAGAACACATTCGTTGCGCCCCCATCCAACGGTTCCGACGTCAACGTCAACGTTTCCCCCACTTCGGATCGCCTTCAGCTACTTGAGCCCTTCGACCCTTGGGATGGCTCTGATTATGAAGATCTACCAATTTTGGTGAAGGCAAGGGGGAAGTTCACGACTGACCACATTTCTATGGCTGGACCTTGGTTGAAATATCGAGGCCACCTAGAGAACATTTCCGGGAATCTGTATCTCGGAGCGGTTAATGCCTACGACGGGTACGAGGTGGGCCACGGAAAGAACCAGCTCACTGGAGAAACTGGAACGTTTCCTGACATTGCCCGGTCCTATCACCAAGCGAGTCAAGGCTGGGTCGTCATCGGCGACGAAAACATGGGCGAAGGCTCAAGCAGAGAACATGCGGCGATGGAGCCAAGGTTCCGCGGCGGACTTGTCGCGATTGCGCGATCATTCGCGCGTATTCACGAGACCAACTTGAAGAAACAAGGCATGCTCCCTCTCACATTCGCTCACCCAGACGATTACGAGCGCATCGATCAAGATGACCGTATCGCTGTTCGTTCCTTGGATGAACTTTCACCGGACAAACAGGTCATGATTGAAGTCACTAGACCCGATGGCGACTCCTGGTCGTTTGCAACGAATCATTCATTTAGTGAAGAGCAGATCGAATGGTTTCGGGCCGGCTCTGCGCTGAACATCATTCGGGCCTCTATCTAAGCGTCATTCGCATCTGACAGCTTCGAGGCAGTTAGACGGCAAACGATTAGAAAAGCTCACCGGGTCTGACCGCGACAAAAACTGAAACCGGCCCGGGGGGCGGGCCGGTTTCTAGAGCCGTCAGGAGGAAGGGTGATCCGCCTCGGCTGATCGCCAGGGTGGGGGGCACCCTATAGGCGATCGATGTAATGTCGAGCGACTTTGGGGGAAGCCGTTAATCCCCGACAACAACCAACTTAGTTACCCACCGGTCATTCATCAAGTCGAACTTGTAGATAGTTTTGATCTGTTTTATAGATCACTTTAGCGATTTGTGTAGCCTGACTCTATGGAACTCAAACAACTCGACGCCCTCGCCGCTGTAGCGGAACACGGCCGATTTTCCGCGGCTGCCCGAGCGCTGGACACCGTCCAATCCAACATTTCAACTCATATCGCCCGTCTCGAAGACGATCTAGGAGCGTTGCTGGTTGACAGAAGCGCCGGCGAACTCACCCCCGAAGGTCAGGTTGTCTTAACCCGAGCACGTCGCATCAACACCGAACTTGCGGCCCTTCGGGACGACGTCGCATCAATGACCTCGCGAGTGACAGGCCGCGTCCGAATCGGGATCATTGGAACTACGGGACGTTGGCTTTTGCCTCCACTATTAGACGAATTGAATCGCAATTTTCCCGACGTTGTTACCACTGTTATCGATGCGACTACCACCGCGCTCATTCCTCTGCTCGAACACGGGGACCTCGACCTCGCCGTACTGAATACGCCGCTACAACATGACGAACTCTTCACCAGCCCAATGTTTGAAGAGCGGCTAGTCGTTATTGCACCGCAAGGACACGAACTCTCCGCTGAAGGCGACCGATCAATTCACATAAGCGAGCTCGCAGATCACCAACTTCTCCTCAGCCCACCGGGGTCAAACTTGCGCGCGTTGATCGACGAGGCGGCTCAACACGAAAACGTTCAGCTACAAACCGTTGCTGAGCTCGACGGAATTCGCCTTGCAGCTACCTTGGCCTTTCAGGGCTATGCCCCAGCAATAGTGCCCGTAACTGCAATTCCTTCGTGGGTCGCTCGCGGAGAATGGACGGTTCTCTCCTTGCAAGACATGGCCCCGCGACACGTCGGTTTAGCAGTCCGTAGAAGGGGAATGCTTTCAGCGCCTGCTTCGGCTACCCGCGATGTGCTCCGTCAGATGGTCCGCGAGTTGGCTCCAACAATCGACGGGCTTACCGCCGTCTAACGGGCTTCGAGACGATCATCACTACTCGCGGACGTAACGCGCCTACGCTCGGGACCGTGGCCGCTCACGTCTCCCTACAATTGAGGGAAGGAACCCCCGCACATGTGGTGGCGAGCGTTCACGATCTTGACGGGCGCACCGTCATGTTGATCAAGGCAGAAGACCCTGAACATCGAGGTGCCCTGAGCCCTGACGATGGCGACACGATGACCGCCGCAGCCCTCATGGCAATAGAGAAACGGATGCCGATTGTCCTCCTCTTAGCGTCTTCTGGGGCCGATGCGCATCACGGTGTAGCGGCTCTTGACGGCTGGGGTCGCGCTGCTCGCGCGTTAGCTAAAGCTTCTGGTGTGGTGCCTATTTTGGCCGGAGTCACCGGACCCGCGGTTTCGGGCACCGCGCTGCTAATCGGTCTGGCAGATGTGGTGGTCATGGCCGAGAACGCATACGCGTTCGTGAGTGGGCCTGTTCCGGTTCAACAAATGACGGGTGTACGAGTGGATGTCGAAGAACTGGGTGGCGCCGCGGTTCATTTTCGAGATACCGGCGCGGCGAGCATCATCGTTCCTCACGGTGAGGTACTCGCGACGATCAGCGACATTCTCCGCTTCATGCCCGATCACAATAGCGATGAGCCCCCGTTTCATCCGTCATCTGATCCCGCCGACCGCGCCACTCCTGAGGCCATAGATCTGCTACCGGATACGCCCACCGGCTCCTATGACGTCCGGGAGGTCATCCGCCTGGTGGTAGACGATGAGGATTTCTTAGAACTACGCGGCGGGTGGGCCCAAAATCTCGTCACAGGCTTCGCCTGCATGGGTGGCAGACCAGTCGGGATTGTCGCAAATCAGCCGATGGCAATCGCAGGAACCCTTGACATACCCGCCTCCCAGAAAGGCGCCCGCTTTGTCTCAATGTGTGACGCATTCAACCTGCCGCTGATCACATTCGTCGATACGCCTGGTTTCTATCCGGGAAAGGACCTCGAATGGCGAGGCATGATTCGTCATGGAGCACAGATGGCTTTCGCGTACGCGAGGGCAACTGTCCCGCGAATCTCAGTGGTTCTGAGGAAATCATATGGTGGCGCGTTCATCGTCATGGACTCCAAAACAATGGGAAACGACGCATATCTGGCTTGGCCAACCGCCGAGATCGCCGTCATGGGTGCCACTCAAGCCGCACAAATTCTGCAACGCGGGGCTTCAGAGGAAGACGTCGAGACTTGGATCGAAGACTACGAAGAGACCTATCTCAACCCCTATTTGGGGGCGGAACGAGGTTTCGTGGATGCCGTCATCAACCCCGAAGACACTCGGAAAGAACTCGTCGACCTAATCGACCTTTTCAGTTCAAAACGCGAAAAACTTCCTAAACGGCGCCACGATAATTCCCCTCTGTGATCGGAACGAACTAGGAACCACTCGCTCCTTCAGCGAGTTAAGCTTTCCAACCGTTGTAAACAAGACCCAAATCTGGACCTCCCAAAGAGGCGAGCGGCGTCAAGTTGAGGTACGGTCCAACGGGGGATAATCGAGCAGTGCAACGACGCACCTGAGGCTCGACCCCTATGTGGAAAACTGCGACGTAGCGAAGTAGAGGAAAAGCGTGTCCGAAGAGTCCTTCACGATTACAGACAACCGCAGCGGAGAGAGCGTAAAGGTCCCAATAGTGGACGGCACGATCTCATCGGCAGCATTGCGCGAACTCGATAAAGGGATGTGGTTTTACGACCCCTCCTACATGTCAACCGCGAACTGCGACAGTCAAATCACCTACATAGACGGAGCGAACGGCATCCTCCGCTACCGCGGCTATCCGATCGAACAACTCGCGGAGAAATCCAATTTTCTGGAAGTCTGCTACCTGCTGCTCTACGGCGAACTACCCACCGAAGATCAAGCCGACGAGTGGGTGCACCACATCACCTACCACACCTATGTGCACGAAAATATTACGCGATTCATGCAGGGCTTCCGTTACGACGCACACCCGATGGGCACTTTGGTGTCGACAATAGCTGCGCTGTCCACTTTCTATCCCGAGGCCAAAGATATAAATGACCCACATAACCGGTTGATTCAAACGATCCGGCTGATCTCGAAAATGCCCACGATGGCTGCGTTCTCTTACAAGAACCGGCTAGGTCTTCCTTACGAATATCCGGTCAACCATTTGGGATATACCGGCAACTTTCTTCGAATGATGTGGAATGTGGCCGATCCTAATTACGAACCAGATCCGGTTCTTTCCAGAGCCCTTGATGTGCTTCTGATCCTCCACGCGGATCATGAGCAGAACTGTTCGACGACCACCATGCGAACCGTCGGCTCCAGCAACGCGGACCCGTACTCCGCTGTCGCGGCTGCCACTTGCGGTCTTTACGGCCCGCTCCATGGAGGAGCGAACGAGGCTGTCATTCACATGCTTCACGAGATCGGAAGCCTCGACAACGTGGCGGGATACGTCGAAAAGGTGAAGTCCGGGGAGACTCTGCTCCAAGGCTTCGGTCACCGTGTTTACAAGAGCTACGACCCAAGGGCGACGATCATTAAGCAAACTGCCGACGAAGTGTTCACAGTGACCGGGTTGAACCCTCTATTGGATATAGCAATGAAACTAGAAGAGGTCGCCTTAAGCGATTCATATTTCATTGACCGGAATCTTTACCCGAACGTGGATTTCTATTCCGGCCTGATCTATGAGGCAATGGGCTTCCCCATGGATATGTTCACGGTCTTATTCGCCATCGGACGTACTCCCGGATGGCTTGCTCATTGGCAAGAAATGCTCGACGACCCTGAGCAAAAAATTTATCGACCACGCCAGAAGTACACGGGTCCAGACGAACGAGATTACGTCCCGATCACAAGTCGCTGACGAACCCGGGCCGTCAACCGATAGGCCCGCTAGATATCGATCAGGATCTTCCCCACATTTGCGTTGGTTGCCATGTAGGTGTGGGCGGCCGCAATGTCGTCGAGTAGATACCTCGAGTCGATAACGGGTTTCAAAGAGCCATCCCCGAACCGAGGTAATAGCTCCGCTACAAAACGTTGGTTGGCTTTAATTTTTTGTTCGATTGGTCGAGACCGCAACACAGTTCCGATCAGCGATGCCCGCTTTGGAAGTAACGCCCCGAGGGCAAACGAAGTCACAGGTCCGCCCATTACACCAACTTGTATTATCCGCCCCTGAACCTTGAGACATTGCAGATTCTTGGGTAGATAATCGCCACCAATAACATCGAGTACGACATCGACCCCCTCGCTTTGAGTCCAGAGTTCAATTTCTTGAACGAAATCCTCCTCGGTGTAATCGACGACTAGATCAGCGCCAAGTTTTCGGCATGGCTCCATCTTGTCTGTCGAGCATGTGACCGCTACCTGCGCTCCGATGGCCTTTGCTATTTGAATTGATGCTGTACCAACACCTGACCCGCCGGCGTGAACCAATGCCCGACCACCAGATGCCAGATCTCCTTGAGTGACGAGGGCGTCATGGGCGGTCATAAATACTTCTGGGATGGCCGCGGCGTCGGCAAGGTCAACGGTTTCGGGTACCAGTTGAAGCATTCTCTCATGCGTGACGACTTTCTCGGCCATTCCCCCACCGGACACTATGCCCATGACCTTGTCACCGATTGACCATCGCTCCACTTCCGCTCCAACAGCTCCAATCTGACCTGAGAACTCCAGGCCAGGTATTTCATGGAGAGGTTTCGCCCCAGGCGCGGGATACTGGCCCATTCGTTGAAGAAGATCAGCCCGATTCATAGCGGAAGCCACAACCTCCACCAAGACCTGGTCAGGCCCGGGTTCAGGATCGGGAATCTCTCTCAATTCCAAAACGTCAACATCGCCGTATTCAGGTATCACAACTGCTCGCATTTGGGCGAGGCTACATCTCAGAGCCCACCCGGAACGGGTGGACGTTGATACTCCTCGCTACGCTCAGAAGGCGATGGATTACATCTGGCCCACCGAACTTGACGAACTGGCAGCTGAAGCCAGCGAGTGGGTCATTGAAGCAACCTCTGATTTAGTCAACACCGATGATGGCTGGCTGGTTGGTTATAGCGACGAATTCACCCTCAGACTCGCCGACAAGGGATGGATCGGCATGACATGGCCTGCCGAAAAGGGTGGCGATGGACGGCCCGAAGTTGAGCGATTTGTTGTGACCGAACAGCTCCTACTTGGGCGTGCACCCATGGCTGGGTCATTTTTTCCCGACAGGCAAATTGGACCGGTGCTTCTCAGCTACGGCACCGAAGAACAACAGCAACGTTTCTTGCCTGATATGAGACAAGGCCGCTCGAAGTGGTGCATTGGCATGTCTGAGCCAGACGCAGGGTCCAACGTGGCTGGAATAACAACCAAAGCGGTTAAAGATGGCGACCGATGGATTGTAAATGGCCAAAAAATTTGGACCAGCGGAGCTCAAACTGCTGATTGGTGTTACCTAATCTGTCGCACGGATCTTGACGCCGCGCCCCACAAAGGAATGAGCGAATTCATTGTCGACATGAACTCTTCTGGGATTGAAATCAAACCGATCAAAGATGCCTCAGGTGATGCTCATTTCAACGAGGTTTTCTTTAACGACGTCATGGTTCCCGACGAGAACCTGGTGGGAGAGTTGAACAACAGTTTCGGTCAAACCATGCGTCAACTGGAACACGAACGCGGCGGCATCGATCGACTTGCCTCGAATCAGCGCCTCTACCTAGACACGAAGCAGAAAGCCGATACTTCCAATCCGCTCGTTCGACAACATATGGCTCGCATCGAAACGGGTTACCGGATCGGTCGTGACATGGTGCTCCGCAACGTGCTCCGCCAAACGCCTTTTCCTCAATATTCGGCTGTGACAAAAACATGGTGCACCGAATTCGAACAGACGGTTGCTAACTTCATCGGTCTTGTCGCAGGAGCTGAGACCATGCTGACGAACAGGGTTTCCCGAAATGTCATTTATGCGCCTGCGTACACAATTATGGGGGGCACCACCCAGATACTCAGGAACATTATTGGCGAGAGAATCTTGGGTCTGCCGCGAGAGCCACGTCCGCAGCTGTGAATCGCGATGCGGCGGTGGTGCCACTTACAGGAGCTATGAACTGCCGTGACGTCGGTGGCTATCCCGCTGCCGAAGGTTGCCGCGTCCGCACCAACGCCATCTTTCGCTCAGATCGTCTCAGTCAATTAACTGACGATGACCGAGAAGAGTTGGCGGGGTATGGAATCCGCACAGTTATTGACTTTCGGACGTCCGCAGAAGCCACTCGCGATGTATCTCTCCTTTGGTCAACGGTCACGACACATGCACCACTACCAATCGGAGATGAAATAGCCCAGCAGCAGGAATTCGTTGACAGGATCCGTTCCGGAGAAATCACCTCTATAACAGTTGACGACGTCACCGATAGCTATCTAGAGATGTTGTCCGATTCGGGACACCAGTTCGCAAGCTTCCTAGAGTTGGTAACGGATCTGGATTGCTGGCCCCTGCTCTTTCATTGCACAGCTGGCAAAGACCGCACCGGTATCGCTGCTGCGTTGATTTTGGAGTTGTGTGGTGTTGACCGCGACTTGGTTCTCGACGACTACGAACTAACAAACTCTCTAAGGTCAGATCGTCGCATTGAACAGCTCAGATCGAGCCTCGAAGCGGCTGGTGCAGACATTGAAGCAATCCTGCCAGGATTGTCCGCTCCAAGGGATGCGATGCGACGCACTCTGGACTTCATCGACAAATCCCACGGAGGAATGGAAGCATTCGTGGTCAACGAATTACACGTCGACCCCGAGAGCGTTGCACTTCTTCGCCTCAATCTATTGGTCTGAGAACTATGTGGAACGCGCGTTGATGTCTGAACAGTCAAGTCGGCCGCCACTTCGGCCGGTGATGGCCAAACCACAAGTCGGCGATGTCACAGCCGCCATAGCGGTAGCTCTGCTGTTGATTCCACAGTGTCTGGCTTACGCTGAATTAGCTGGAATGCCAGCGCATGTGGGGTTGATAGCGGCTTCCATTCCCCCAATCATTGCCGCTCCGTTTGGATCATCGCGATTCTTGCAGACTGGTCCGGTGGCGCTGACGGCGATCGTCACCTTTGGCGCGCTCTCAACCATCGAAACTCCTGGTACCGCTGAATATGTCGCACTCGGGGCTCTTATGGCCACCATGCTCGGCTGCTTCCAGATCGTTTTTGGCGCTGCGCGGTGGGGCCGCGTCGCTTTCCTTATGACACCTGCGATAGTCGCCGGTTTCACAAGCGGGGCCGCCTTGTTAATCGCAGCATCACAGCTGCCTGCCGCTCTCGGAGCACAGACTGACGGGCAGGTGATGATTCGCGCGGTTCGAGCCCTTCAAGCCGTTGAGACGTGGGAGCTGTTCGCTATTTTGCTGACGGCAGGCACCGCTGGTTTGGTGCTGTTCGGCCGTCGTCGTTTCGGTCGTCGTTTCCCGGGTGTGCTCATCGCTGTTGTCGTCGGCGTTCTCATTGGCCGGTCAGGTTCATATTCAGCCGCGCTGGTGGGAGCTATACCAAACAAATTGCCGTCAATTCAGTTGGATTTACCTTGGGGTTCAGTTGGCTCGATCTTTCTGAGCGCCCTCGTGATTTCCTTCGTTCAGTTTGCGGAGCCGTCTTCTATCGCTCGCCGTTTTGCGGAGCAGGATGGTGAGCACTGGGATGCCTCTCGTGAGCTATCCGGTCAAGGCATCGCGAACCTCGCGTCGGGTCTATTTGGCGCGTTTCCAGTCGGCGGTAGTTTTTCCCGCAGTTCACTGAACCGCCTATCGGGTGGCGAAACTCGCTGGGTCGGGGTGTTCGTCGGGGTTTTTGTGTTGGCCTTTGTTTCTGTAGCCGACGTCTTGGAAACATTGCCAAAGTCGATACTGGCAGCCACCGTGATTATCGCGGTGTTGCCGTTGTTTAACTTTGGCACCCTATTTCAGTTACTGAAAACGTCCCGCCGAGACGGGTTATTGGGGATAGGCACGCTGATGTGCACCTTGGTTATGGCGCCGCGGATTCACTTTGCAGTGATAGCTGCGGTGAGCGCGTCATTAGCGCTGGGGATGGCTGACAAACTTAGGGAGCGTCGAAGCGCCAAGCGTCCCCGTCAGCCATAATTCGACCAGCAGTACGACCAGCGAAATGCGTACCGATGACCAGCCTGCCGTCGCTCCAGCGTTGATACGCCTTTTGGCGCGTGACAGTGGACATGTCCTGTCGCCAATCGGCGCTCGAGGCTAGATCGGGTACGGCGAACTGGACCGGGTGGTGGGTCATGTCGCCGGTTATTACGGCTGATTGCCCTGCCGATTTGATGGTTACGCTGACGTGACCAGGAGTGTGCCCTGGAGTTGACTCCAAGGCCACCTCGCCGGTGAGCGCGTGGTCGCTCTCAACCATTCTGGCCATGCCCGCATCGACAACCGGTCGTACCGAATCCTCGAAGACGGGGCCGTAA
>Ga0209752_1000119_pt1 | contig 35484 bp, 35 predicted proteins | sample METZYME_3_250m_FD_187548 | JGI IMG/M metagenome (GOLD analysis project Ga0209752, IMG submission 187548) | Marine microbial communities from oxygen minimum zone in mesopelagic equatorial Pacific - METZYME_3_250m (SPAdes) (version 2) | ecosystem: Environmental > Aquatic > Marine > Oceanic...
ACGCAAGGATAGAATCTCGTTCGATCGTCACGTTACCCACTGAGTGAAAGTAGTTACCACCTCGAAGGAAAATACGGTCACCCTCAACTGTATAGGGTATATCCGGGGAATCTTCTTCCGGTGTCCCTAGCGCTTCATCTGACTCAGCGTTAGCCAACGGAGCATCCTCTGACATCATTAAAAGAATAGCATGAGGTCTGGAAAGATCATCGGCGATTGAAACTGTGATCTCTGCATCTTTTCGAAAATCCGTCGGCCGGAGATAAACGAGGGTTCCGTTCTCGATCGTGAATCCCTCCAATGTGTCCTGGACAAAGACGTTCCCAGATGCCTGCAATCGACCCTGCTCTGAGAAGTATCGGGCTTCGTCTGCCCGGAGTTCTCCCGCATTATCCAGGAAACGGATATTGCCGATCAGATGATCAAGCCCAGTTGCAGCATATGATATCGACGAGTCAGCCCATATCTCGACTCCGTCGCTACAGAGCATATGTGGTGTGCCCACATAAGTAATCCGATTGCCACCAGCTAGTGTCACTATGCTAAGATCACCTGAAGGGTAAACAAATTCACATCCCTCTTGGGCACCGGCCTCGCTAGCATATAAAGAGGAAGAAATCGCAAAGAGCAGCAGAAACGGAATCCGTATAGCTTGAGCACCTTTGCTAGCCCAGTGAGGAGGGCTCATGACGTTAGCGACTGATTGCTCCACGGATGCTTGCGATCCGCACGTTCCGGAATTCCATGTCAGATTCGAATGCAGAACCCCGCGTTATGCTTCCGTCCGCCATAGTCTGAACAGTGGCAGAATCACTCCAGATCCGTTCAGCTTCGGGATCATAATTTAGTTCTTGAGTTTCGATGCGCCGCTGATCAGAGTGGACAATCAGGAGCACATCACCCCATGCGGTCATCCGGTCTGTCGTTTGATCCCACTCACCACTGGTTCCTGTAACGGTGGCTAGCTGAGAGCCATCTTCATTGAAGAAGAGGATCCGCATTTGATGGAGTTCAGCTTTTGCTGAGTCCACAAAGAGATAGGCTGTATCAGCCTGTACATGTCCTTCCCGGATACCGTTTGCGGTGATAAAGCTGACCATACCGAATATCACATTGTCAGCATCAATCTCCTGGAGGTTACTTGAAGCTAGAGACACGGCATCTGGCTCACCGCATCCTCCTAGCGATATCAGTGTCAGCAAGACACCTACTCTCCAAGAGTCACAGTTTTCCAGGAAGGTTCTAACGCTCACTTAATCCGCTCCGAGTAATCGGGTAAGGGCGATTCATCTTCTTACACAATGATCGAAGATTCGTCCCCATACTATACTCTCTTATGGCCGACTTCGTTCTTCTACGTAAGTTTCGATGACGTCATCCAACTGTGATCTAGCACTCAGTAGTGCATCGCAAAATTCTCGGGCTGCTCCCCTACCACCCGGTCTTAGTGCAACCCAGTCGGCAATATCAAGCACTGGTTCAGTGGCATTCGATACTGCCGCCTTAAGGCCAACCCTTCGAAGAACAGCAAGGTCAGGGATGTCATCCGCTAACATCGCGACCTCTTCCCAACCAACCGCGTGCTTCTGGATCAGATCTTTGACGATCGGAAGTTTCCTCGCGTCCACTACTTGATGACACTGTACACCCAATTCCAGGGCGCGGATCGATGTGGCCTTAGACGGGCGCCCTGTTACCAGGACAACTTTGAGACCTGCCCACATGAGCATCTTTATTCCTACCCCATCCTGGATATCAAAGCGTTTGAGCTCCAGAGGCTCTCCGTCCATAGTTGATCCAACGAAGATTCCAGCTTCGGTGAGTACACCATCTACATCGAAGATCACAAGTTTTATGCGGTTAGCAGCATCTGCCGGGATGGGTCTAGAGTTACTCACTGTCATTCTTGCTCAGAAGGATACAGCGCCGTACGGATTGACATCACTGAGTCCAGGATATCCTCCATCTCAGTCAAGGGAACCATCGTCGAGCTGTCGGATGGGGATGTTTCTGGGTGGGGGTGAGTTTCTAGGTAAAGGCCTGCACATCCTGCTGCGACTGCAGCTCGGACTAACATCGGAACATATTCAGGATTCCCCCCAGTCGATCCATGACTGATACCTGGACGCTGCACTGAGTGGGTGCCATCAAAGAACACAGGAACAGGTAAGGATTTCCCGATTTCTGCGAAGACCCGCATATCAACCACAAGATTGTTATAGCCAAAGAATGTTCCTCTCTCAGTGACCGCGATCTGGGCTGTGCCAGAGGAACGCAATTTCTCTACTGCCCCCGCTACTTCCTCCTTACACATCCATTGACCCTTCTTAAGGTTGACGGGCTTACCGGTACCTCCAGCAGCAATCAATAGATCGGTTTGACGACTCAGGAATGCCGGGATCTGCAATACGTCGACGACTTCTGCGGCGGCGGCTACCTGTGAAGGCTCATGGATATCCGTCAGAATCTGGAGCCCTGTCTGCTCCTTTACTCGAGATAGGGCTGAAAGCCCTTTGGCCAGCCCGGGGCCTCGCTTGGATGAGAAACGTGTGCGGTTGGCTTTATCAAAAGATGCTTTGAATATCACAGGTAATTCAAAAATCTTCGACCATCTGACGAGCGCCTGTGCTATTTCTAGATTGACCTCGTCATTCTCCAAGACGCACGGGCCTGCGATAAGCGTGAAGGTATGAAACATCTATTGTTTGTCTGGATTATTCAGGACTCGACAGCTTCTTTTCTGTTCGAAACAGGAACCGAAGAACCTCGCCCATAGGATGCCGCGGCCTCTATAAAGGACGCAAACAGCGGATGCGGGCGGGTCGGTCGGCTCTTTAACTCGGGATGAAATTGGCCAGCGACAAACCATGGATGATTAGTGATCTCTACCATCTCAACTAAAGCTCCGTCCGGAGATGTGCCGCTGATGGTCAATCCATGGTCATTGAGTAAGTCCCGATAGTTATTGTTGACTTCGAACCGGTGGCGGTGACGCTCAGAAACCTCGGGGGTCCCGTAGATGTCACGGGCCGTAGTCCCTTCGCCGAGAATGCAAGGATAGGCTCCTAGTCGCATGGTCCCACCTTTTTTGGTCACCTGGCGCTGTGAGTCGAGGAGGCAGATTACGGGGTCGGATGCATCTTCTAGGAATTCAGTGGAATGAGAGTCTTCTAGATTGCAGACATTCCGAGCGAATTCGATTACAGCACACTGGAGGCCAAGGCATATACCGAAAAACGGGATTTCATTTACTCGGGACCAGCGCACCGCTGCCAACATTCCTTCGATTCCTCGTTGACCAAACCCTCCAGGGATGAGGAGGCCATGAAAGTCCTTGAGGAGATTTACATGGTTTTCCCCGTCAAAATCCTCTGAGGAGAGCCATTCAATAGAAACTTTCACATCATTTGAGATTCCCCCATGGATGAGGGCTTCCTGGATTGATTTGTATGAATCAACAAGGTTCGTGTACTTGCCGACGACCGCTATGCGAGCCTCTCCCGACTCAGGGTGCTTGAATCGCCTTACCATTTTAGTCCATCCACTAAGGTCGGGTTGTGGCGCGTCCAGTTGCAGTCGCTTTAGGATCACGTCGTCGAGACCTTGGGCCTTAAGTGCGAGGGGTACTTCGTAGATTGTTGCTACATCAAGGCACTCGATAACGCCTTCAAGTTGGACATTTGTGAAGAGCGCTATCTTTTTTCGGATCTCCCCTGAGAGTTTGTGTTCCGTCCGGCAAAGCAAAAAATCTGGTTGAATTCCAATCTGCATGAGCCCTCGCACAGAGTGCTGAGTTGGCTTCGTTTTTAATTCTCCCGCGGCTGCGATATAAGGGATAAGTGTGAGGTGGACAAAAATCACGTTCTCCCGGCCGGCATCTACTCGGAACTGGCGGATTGCCTCTAAGAAGGGCAAAGATTCAATATCACCTACGGTGCCTCCGATCTCTGTAATCACAATATCGTTTTCGGGCGCCAGGCGCTGGATTGCTCCCTTAATTTCATCTGTCACATGTGGTATCACCTGGACAGTGGAGCCCAGATAATCACCCCGTCGCTCTTTAGAGATCACCGATTGATAGATACGGCCTGTCGTGATGTTGTTCGCTTGGGAAAGCGATTGGTCGATAAAACGCTCATAATGGCCAAGGTCAAGGTCCGTTTCCGCCCCATCATCCGTAACAAAGACTTCTCCGTGTTGGAACGGTGACATCGTTCCCGGATCTACATTTATGTAGGGGTCGAATTTTTGCAGGGTAACCTTGAATCCCCGCTCTTTAAGGAGCCTTCCAATTGAGGCGGCTACGATTCCTTTCCCGAGCGCGGATACCACACCTCCAGTTACAAAGATGTACTTCGTGTTACTGAGGTTTTCGTTCTTTTTTGATTTGATCATGCGAAACTCGGGACTCCTTGAGCACTTAGTTTTTCTTCCATGCGGAGAACATCTGCCATAGTGTCTACACCCGGATCAGCAGCACCTACTATGGTCACCCCAATTCTTAGCCCAGCTTCGAGCGGGCGAAGTTGTTCTAGAGATTCCAAGCGTTCCAACTGAGACGGTGCGAGCGCAACCCAGTCATTTAGAGCTTCTCGCGTGTACGCATAAATTCCAACGTGGCGAAGATATGGCTCACGTTCCAACTCTTCGGCTACGGGTCGCTCATCCCGCTTGTATGGGATTGGGGCCCTGGAAAAATAGAGTGCCCGCCCATTAGCGGCCCTAGCAAGTTTTACGACTGTAGGGTCAGTGCGGGCATCATCAGAATTCAGGGGTGTCGCACAGGTACCGACCTCCCAGGTGCCATCTCGTACTAGGTCAATGGTCGCACGAACGTGTGCTTCCTTGAGCAGTGGTTCATCTCCTTGGACATTAGCAATAACGTCATACCCACGATATTCAGATCGATCTGCTACCTCTGCTACACGGTCCGTTCCTGAAGGATGGTCTGGTGAGGTCATCTCCACCGGCGCCCCTAAAGATTTACAGAGGTTGGCGACTTCAGTGGAGTCTGTCGCTACTACCGCATGATCCAGCACGGTCATTGCTTCTATGCGGCGCCAGACCCACTCAATTAAGGGTCTTCCAAGAATGGGGTAAAGAGGTTTATTGGGTAGACGAGCGGATGCGAGTCGAGCTGGGACGATTCCCAGGACTTGGGTGCTCAAGACACGCTTGCTAGGCCGAAACGGCGCGAATTTACGACAAAAATCACGCCTTGAAACCTACCTGAATTAGGGGCTGAGGGTCAACTAGTGCGCTTGTCTCTAATTCTCGTGGAATGAAAGTATCCCGCGAATTCAGGATTCAGGTACAAACTCGGATGCTCATCCCCAGTTTTCAAAGAAACACAGGGTGAGTTTCATCTTGGGGGAACTTTCCCGAAGACCTCCACTATGGTGGCAGTTACTTCTCCGGTATTCGTGAAGGTGTGGATCGCGCCTCCTGGAAGTGAAACTACTTCACCGGGGAGTATATCGACTGCATCCTGGCCTTCTACTGTCAATCTGATTTTGCCAGTTACAAGCATGAAGACTTGGTAGGTTGCAGTTGTATGGGCATGCAAGCGTCGGGTCGCTCCAGGTTCAGCGTAATCGCGGAGAACTCTAAATGCCGCATCCTCCAGGACAAGCATTGATGAGATTCCCGGATCACCTTGCACAGGTCGCGCACCGTCAGCACCGCCGACAGCTTGCCCAGAAACATCTACAGCGGTCACCATAAGGGCTGTAAAGAAGCACAGGGTCGCAATACCGGAGGTCGGCATCGGTAACTCCTTGGCCTAAGGACTAAAGGGAGAGAAAGTTTCTTAACATGCATTTCCCGTGTTCACTGAATAGTGATTCCGGGTGGAACTGAACACCCCAGAGTGGTAAGTCCCGGTGATGCATGGCCTGTATCTCGCTTTCCTCATCTGGTTCCATGCTCCAGGCTACCGGTACTAATTCAGTCGGCAATTTGGTGGTATCAGTCACCAAGGAATGGTAGCGTGCTACTTCCATGGGTGAGGGTAGCCCCTCGAACATGCCATAACCTTCGTGTCGTACTTGTCCCGTCTTACCATGCATGATCCTCTGAGCTTGGACGGTTTTACCCCCGAAGGCTTCACCCAATGCTTGGTGCCCAAGACAAACACCGAGCATTGGAATTCCTGCAGCCCCTAGGACCCTGAAAGCATCCACAGAGATACCTGCTTCAGCAGGTGTTCGAGGGCCCGGTGAAACGACCACTCGTTCGGGTTTTAACTTGATTAGAGCTTCAATACTCTCTGCATCATTCCTGATCACAGTTGGGTCTGCGCCAAGGTCACCCAGTAACTGGACCAAGTTGAAGGTGAATGAATCGTAATTGTCGATCACAAGTAACATATGGATCTCGGAATCAATTAAGGGCCCGCTGCTCAGCTTATAGGTTCCATCTTCCAGAAGATGATTCCCCCAGCCTGTTGCCCGACCTCTATTGACCCCACCAATTGGAATTCTTGGAGGTCATAGGCGTCTACCTTGCCAGGATCTGCACCCTTCCCTTCCATACTCACAAATGCGTAACGAGAGTCAGGTGTGACTGCGACTCCATGAGTTAGAGTTGTAGTAGAAGCCACGAGTCCAAGACTCTTCCCGGTTGAAGCCTCAAAGAATTGAACTTTCCCAGCACTCTTTAAGGATGCAATGAGAATTTTTCCATCTTCAGAAATTGCCAGATTATAAGGCCCTCCTGGCACAGAAATTCTGCGTTCAAGAGTCCAGCTTGCTCGATCGACAACTAGGATCTCGTTACTCTTGTTACATGCCACGAAGATAGAGCGCCCATCCGGTGTTGGCTGGGCCCATGTCGGTGAACACGTAGACTCCATAGCCTTCCTGTCGGAAAAGGGTTCCAGTGGCCTGGTGATACCGTTTGCACCAGTCACAACCTCCCCGACTTGGTAATCCAGTAGTGCTGTTTCTGAGCCTGTAGTGACTGAAAACCGTCGTGAAACTTCAAACGTACGTGTGTCAATCTCGACTAATTGATCATCCATCATGCAGTTTGAGTAGACGAACAGACCATCTTTGGCCATCCGCAGACCATGTGGCATGGTGCACGTCGGTATCTGGTCAACCTCAACAAGATCTGGCGTGTAAACTACTGACACGGTAGACGGCACGTGCTCACCATGGAGGTTGAAGTTTACGATGAATGCGTAGAGCCCATCTGGGGTCAGGTCTAGCGTCGCTGGGAAGTTGCCAAGCAAGATCGGAGGGGCCACCAGGGTATCCGGACCCGCATGGAATTTCCATAGTTTTCCATCCGGAACACCGTGTGCGGTTGTCATGTACAGGTGATTCCCATCAGGTGACACGTTCAGGCCATGAGGTCCCTCCGTCTCAACTGCCATCTCACCAACTGGAGTGGTTTGGTCAAGATCCATTCCGGTCGGACCAAACCGGATGCGGTGGAGAAGGTCTGCGGATTCTGCACCGACGTAGATGTAATAAACCGCATCTGCTCCAGTTTCTTGAAGAGCCGGAGTTAGAGGGGCGCCGCTTCTCGCTGCACATCCTGTGATAGTCAACACTACCGCGGCTTTCCACATATTCATCATCGTAAAGCTCCACAAAACATGCTTAGTATGTGGCCTGGGTCATTCAAGCCTAAAGCCTTCATGTGAGCCGCTTCAGGCCAGCTCGCATGCCATATCTTCAGCACAGCACGTTGGCGACTTGATCATACCGTGGCCGTCGGGGCATTTCGATACGTCAACTTCTCTCCCGTCACCTGTAGTGATCGTATCATGGGCCAACTCCTGTCCACACTCCGCGCAGGTAATATTCACGCTCATATCACACTGATCGCAGGTATATGTTGCCATTCCCTCGTCTCCTTGTTGAATGAATTGACTGATTAATAGAAGTCTCTAGTTGGGCACAGTAATAGACTAAGGCGCTGCGGTCACCTATTCAAAAGGCTTGTGCACTCTACCCACAAGCCACGATAATCATCGCTATCATGGGAGCCCTCGCCTGGATCCTTGGGCTAAGCCTCGGGACTTCTTTCGCATGTTCGATCCTTGAGGCTGTGTTTCTCTCTGTGAGCCAGTCCTATATAGCCCTCCTTAAGGAGCAAGGGGAATGGGCCGGGAAATGGCTTGAAGAAGCTCGGGAACACGTTGACGAGCCTATCGCTGCAATTCTCACGTTAAACACTATTGCCCATACGGTGGGAGCGACATTTTCAGGGGCTTTGGTTCAGGAATTGTTCGGAGACCCCTTTCTTACAGCTTTCTCTATAGGGCTTACGTTAGCTGTACTTATTGTTTCAGAAATCATTCCGAAGACTCTCGGGGCGCGGCACTGGAGGCGACTGGCGAAGCCGGCTGCCCACATCTTGCGGGTAATGGTCTTTGTCATGAAGCCTATCCTGTGGCCCCTAGGATGGATCTCGCGCAGTCTCACCCCTAAAGGTGAACAATCAACACTTAGTCGAGATGAACTTGCGGTTCTCACAGAAATAGGTCGGCGTGAAGGGACGCTTGACGAAGAAGAATGGCAGGTCATGAATCGGATCATCCGGCTAGATGAAGTCTCGGTAGGCGAAGTGATGACACCGAGGATGGATATGACTGCGATCCCCGTAAATGCCACGATAGAAGAAGTACAGGATATCATGCTGGAGACTGGTCACTTAAGGGTTCCAGTCTACCAAGAGACGGTCGACAATATCATTGGGATTCTCGTGGCTAGAGATGTCTGGCGAGCCTCACATTCTGGTATCCAGGATCTAAATCAACTGATCCGGGATGTCCCCTTTGCGCCCGCTTCCAAACCAGTGGAGGATCTGATCCCAGAAATGAGGGCCGAGCGAGTTAAGATGGCTATCGTAGTCGATGAATTCGGAGGAACAGCCGGACTCGTGACCCTCGAGGATCTGATCGAAGAGATTGTGGGAGAGATACAGGACGAACATGAGAGTGACGAACCCATTCCCTTTCAGAGAACAGAAGATGGCTCTCTTCGGGTATGGGGTGGGGTGTCATTGCGAGATGCCATCGCGAGACTCGGTTTTACTCTGATGCCCGATGAGGAAGAGGGTTACGATACGATTGGAGGTTTAGTGTTCGGACGCCTTAATCGCCTTCCCTTGATGGGGGACACTGTCAAAGTAGATGGGGGCGTTCTACAGGTTTCGAAAGTCCGAGGCCGACGCATTGAGTATCTCCTGTTCTTGCCGGCTGACGAACAGGATCGTTTTCTCCCTTAAGGTACTTCTTCGTCGGGAAGGCTCTTCAACGGCTCTAGTTCGTCCAGTTGTCCAACTACTTCTGAAGCTCTTGACCTGGATTGAGCTTGTTCTTCCATCCAAAAAGAGATGGCTAGGAGGATTGCTCCACAGCTAATCGCCATATCTGCAACGTTGAAAATCGGGAAATCCCATCTTCCGAGGTCAATGGGTCCAATGAAATCTACTACTCCCCTGCTCCAGCGTACCCGATCGTACAGGTTACCTAGGGCGCCTGAAATAACTAGTGAAATCGAGAAGATTTTGAGAAAGTCGGTCTTACTTGCTTGCTTGAGTAGCCCGCCCAGTAGCGCTAGAGCAATTATTGTCACTGGCACAAAAAACCAGCGTGAGTCGTCTCCTATACTGATTCCGAAAGCAGCGCCCTTGTTGAAAGCCAGGGTAAGAGGGATCAGTCCTCCGAATAGCTGACTGCTACTGTATGAGAGCGCTTCGAGGGCCCAGCTCTTTGTGACTAGGTCCAGGATGATAATTGGAGAAAATGTGAGGGCAAAGATTACTAACTTTAAGCGCACGTCGCCTAGCCTCCCGTAACTGATGAAATACTGGAGATTTCTTTAACCCGGTCTGAAAATGGAGGCGGGGGGAGTCGAACCCCCGTCCGCATAGGGCTCCGGCAAAGCTTCTACGTGCGTAGATCGCTGGGTAATCTCACTTCGGGTGGTCAGCGATCAACCAAACCCTTAGCCAGCCGTCTAATGTCTCATCCCCTGACTCGACGGCGGAGCCTGGGAACCAGCCCGACTTATCGTCGCCTCTGAACCTGTCTCGGGCAGGCAGTTAAAGAGACGGGCACGTAAGTAAGCTTACGCAGCCAGCGCCAGATTATCGTTGGCAGCTAAAAATGTTCTCGAAGATTCATGAGGATCGAGACCTCAGCACGCAACTCCACGTTCACCAAACACGTCGAAACCGTGACGCCCCCTATGAATTAATGGGTGGGTTTATCAAAAATCTACTCAGGGAAGTTTAGTCCCGATTAAACCCATTAGTCTACCCACCTCCCTACAGTAACCCTATGAATGCACCCCCGTATAAGTTTGGAGGTAGCTCTCTAGGAGAGCCTTAACGTCAGAGAGGCTTGTCGTTCGAAATAGCTTTGTACGGAGTTCACGTCCATCCGGAAGGCCTTTTGTGTACCAGCCGAGATGCTTCCGGAAGTCGATTATTGCTCTTTGGGGGTCACCCCCAAAAGCAATCGCATTTCCAGCATGCTCCAAACAAATATTCAAGCGTTCTGCTAAATCGGGTGGTGGTGGACTCGGTTTCCCGTCGAGTACTGCCCTTGCTTCTCTAAAGATCCACGGATCCCCATGGGACCCACGGGCGATCATAATTCCTGCGCACCCCGTCTCGTCCCTCATGCGATAAGCATCCTGGGCACAAGAGATATCTCCGTTTCCGAGGACAGGGATATCTAATGCCTCAACTACTGCCCGAATCTCACTCCATCGCGCTTTCCCCTTATACATGTCTGCTCGGCTTCGAGGGTGAATACAGAGCACGCGTGCTCCGGCATCTTGGCACCTAAGAGCTATGCCAACTGGGTCACGAGACTCTTCATTAAAGCCGCTCCTGATTTTCACTGTTGTCGGGAGGGGAGTTGCTCTGTCCACTGCCTGAATGATGGAAGCCACTAGGTCTAAATCACGGAGGCAACCTGATCCTCCATTGCGTTTGACCACCTTCTTCACTGGACATCCAAAGTTGATATCAATGAAATCCGGCCCATACGTCTCAGCAACGAACGCAGAAGCGTCTGCCATCATGCCCGGATCAGCCCCAAAAATCTGGATGCCAATCGGATGTTCTTCAGAATCGAAGCGGAGGTATTCGCGAGAGCGAGGAGATCCCATGACTATCCCAGTTGCACTCACAAATTCACTTACTACAACATCCGCTCCGTAGGAACGGCAGAGTCTGCGGAATGGTGATTCACTCACACCTGCTTGTGGAGCTAGGTAAAGAGGAGTGAACTCTCCGGTAAGGGATTCTAGGAAATCACTAGGCATGAGAGGTTAGGTCTGCGGAAGTGGCACTTCTCTTCCACCATCGCGCCTTATCGTAACGCCAAGTCCATCAAGGCAGTTAAGCATAGGAATTAGTTGTTTGCGGCTAAGCGGTAGGGCTTCACGGAATGCTGAGGGCCCCAGCTTTGCTTGACCCCCGAGGAGATTGCATACACGCTGGATCGCGGCCTCAAATTCATTCTTTAATACGTAATATCCATCCGCAATAACAACTAGCTCTTCTTTTTTCTCAAGGAATTTCAACAATCCCCAGATATCTGGATAATCGGCAAGATGCGGAGGTAAGTCTCCTACGAGAGGAGCTGCCAGTCCCATCGTAGTATAGATATCACGGAGTTCTGCGATTAACTCCTCCTGTCGTGGTGATAGATGTGGCTGGTATCCCCGATTTCTAACCCCACTCCCTTGCCTTTCAAGTTTCCCCGCTTTGGTGAGTTTATCGATAACTGCATCTGCAATTTCAGGAGCAGCCCAGGTAGGTAAGCTAGACCTGAGAACAGGTAGCGGGATCGTACCACGGAGTGGTTTTTCGATATGTCCATCATGAACTGCGCGTAGGATTAATTCTTCAGCTTCAAGGGCAATTTCTCTAGAGAAGAGCCGGTCGGATGTCTGTAATCCCCCCTCGGCCCTCATTTGAGTAACCGCGTCCCGAGTAACTCCAGGTGGTAATCCAGAAGTGATTGGGAGAGCGTTGGTGTCTATACCGTACCAGGACGCTATTGAAAGTAGAGCTCGGACAGCCACGGTGGATTCACCTTCAAGGACTTTTTCAAGCGCGGCTTGGACAGATTTGTCGAGCATTTTTCGTTTAACTGGCCTTGGTTCCGCTACGACCCCCCCCCCGATTGTAATCATCGGTGAATAGGCTCGGAGGATGATTCTATCACGGGCACGGGCGACTACAGGCTCTTCAAGACGGAGTTGTATCCAACCTTGGGTGCCTGAAGAAATGTTCTGTTTCGTCAGCAAGGAGCAACGAGCCATAACTTCTGAGGTGCCGATATGGACACGAACCCTCTGATTGTGCTTAAGAACCCATTTGGTTCCTGGGATGAGTTGAACATGCACGGTTAACATCCAAGAACTCTTCCAGTTAGCATCTGAAACTAGAGTAGTTCCTCGGGCGACCGTTTGCCTATCTGAACTCGCTCCACTGAGTGCCACTGCGATTCGATTGCCAGCATTGGCTGTTTCAACATCACCCCCATGAACTTGGAGCTTACGTATCCGTGACTCGAATTCGTTCGGAAGAATTCGGACATGAGCACCCTTTTTCAGAGTGCCAGTCCATAGTGTCCCGGTGACGACAGTCCCGGTGCCTTGAATTGTGAAGACTCGGTCTAAGGGGAGCCGAGCAAGATCATCATTGTCTCGTTGTCCGATACGTTGGACTGTTTCAGCAAGTTTCTCCATGAGGGTACCTAACCCCTCTCCATTGATTGTGGATGTGAAGACCATAGGCGCTCCAGCATATGGGGTATCTGCTAATAGCTCATCTACATCACTCCGAACAAGTTCACGCCATTCTTCATCCACCAGATCAGATTTTGTGAGTGTGACAACCAATTCCTGAACACCAAGAAGTTCGAGGATATTCAGATGTTCTCTTGTTTGAGGCATGACCCCTTCATCTGCTGCGATAATCAAGAGGACCAGGTCCATCCCGGTAGCTCCCGCTACCATCGAGCGAATGAACGCCTCATGCCCGGGCACATCCACGACTCCCAAGTGCTGGGTACCAAGAGATAATTCAGCGAATCCTAATTCGATTGTGATACCACGGCTTTTCTCCTCTTTCAGACGGTCCGTATCGGTTCCAGTAAGGGCATGTACTAAGGCAGTCTTCCCATGATCGATATGTCCAGCAGTACCCAGGATCAATTGGTTCACTGTTGTTCAACATCTTCAGGTAGCAGACGTTGTATGAACTCCAAAGATTTCAGCGGCCTCGATACGACATGATAGTTCAAAAACTGAGAGAGTACTGCGAGATGTTTCTTGGGGTGGTCAATTGTATCGTCGATCCGGCCCTGAACTAATTGCGTAATTTGGAGTCGGGCTCCTGGACCAATTCGAGGGCCATCCACGTTTTGGCTGCACTCCAGGCAAGCTATCCCTCCAGCTGGGAAATCAAACCGCCCAACTTCATCTTCGATAAACTGAAGCTCACATCGAATGCAGGTCTTTAGTTGAGGTTCAAACCCGAGTACTCGGGTAATCCGCCAGACACCAGACAGGGCGGCCGTTGGTCCTTGTGCGGAGTCAGCAGATTCCAAGGTGTCTAGCCCAGATTCAATTGCTTCAAAGAGGTCTGGACGACACCCTTGGTCAGCATGCATAAGGACGAGCTCAGCGACAGCTGAAGCCCCCGAGAAGCGGAGGACATCCGTGGCGAGCCCCTCTCGAATCCGTGTACAGGAAAAGTCCTTCATTGTCTGGAGGTCCCGATGATTTTTCAGATATAAACTCACGGTACCTGTGGCGAATGTCCCAATTGCTGTATGCCCCCGACCACTTCGGCCACGCACACCCTTCGCCATAGCACTCACCAGGCCGTGATCTTTAGTATAAAACCTTAGGATTCTACTCGTATCGCCGTAGTCGTGTGATCGCAGAAGCACTGCTGCCGTAGTGACGGGAGCCACCTAGTCAGTGCCTATAACGCGCTGTATGAGTTTCGTCCGCTCCATAAGGTACTTCTTATGTTCTCTCTCGCTCCGGTCTTTTTGACTCTTAAAGATTTCGTCTAGAAGCGCAATCTGGTGAAGCGTTGATTTTCGATCGCCCAGATCAATTGTGGCCTTTTGCGTATTCCCCATGACGGGGTCCCGTTTCAAGAGAAAAAGTCCCGCTCCCCCAAGTACTAGCCCTAGTATCACACTCATCCAAGCGACTGGAACTTCAAATGGGATTTGAGCTTCGGATAAGTCGATACTCAAGTCTGCTAGATTGTCCCCCGAATATCTACGATAGGTGGTCCCAGGTTCGAGCTCGATTCGTGGGAAAGAATCGAGGCCCTCCACTCTCATTGGAGGTGCCGGTTCTCGCACTAGCAGTTCCATGACTGCAGTTAGGCCCGGCATTGGAATTGATACGAAAGGTTCATCGATCATGTACGTTACGACAAAGAGTCTCTCTCCTGGGGGCAAGGGTGTTCTAATACGAAGTTCGCCCGCTTCCAGGGTTATGTTTTCCGGAGACATCTCCGCTTGCCCTAATTCGAAATCAGTGGCCCCAGGGATTAGTGGATAGCCCCAGACGAATCCTTGGTCCTCTGAAACTAAGGTCCTACCGGTTTCGTTATACACCTCGATAAGGTCAGTGATGTGCCACCGGTCTCCATCGAATTCAAAAAACATGTTTCGAATTTCGATCGGGAGATCAACTCCACCAGAAGGAGCGAAAGCCGTGTCATAAGTCTGGATATTGTAAATCGAACCAAGATGTTCTGGTTCAGTTAAAGGAGCCCCGAAATAGAGGACCCCATCATGTCTGATAGAAGCAAGATAGATATCTCTTACGGCCGGATCGGGTGGATTAGGTAGAGTCAGGCTGAAGGTTCCGTCGATCCCTAAAGGAACAGAATCTAGCTCCCCCTGGATTCCGCCAATGAGATGATGGAGGACTACTATTCCATTGCTTAGTACCTCATCCCCAAGGAGGGCTTGACCTTGAAGGAGGGTGCCCTCCTCACTTTGAGCGAGAGCAACGCTTGTGGTCGTGAAAAGGCCTGTTGTTGTAAGGAGGCCTGTTAGAGCCAGTTGGCTCGCATACCGCCAGTGGTCAAGGAGTAAAGCGCCCAAAATCCTCAGGGTTAAGACTTCGAAGATGCTCCTCAAGTTCATCGGGACCCATAAAGGGCGACGACGAGGAAGGTTCTTTCCCGGTCGACTCCCATTCTCCAGCACTAAGATTTCCAGCGATTCCAAGAAGCTCTTCGTGAGCAAAAATTTGCGTATCAGATCGCAGAGCGATTGCTATCGAGTCGGAGGGGCGCGCGTCTAGCGAGATAAGCTCACCATTCTTAAGAACCAAGAGTTCGGCATAGTATGTACTGTCTTCAACCCGATTGATCACAACTTTTTGCAAGCTTCCGCCGAGTTGCTTCATTACGGCACAAAGGAGGTCATGGGTTAGTGGGCGTGCAAATTCCATTGCTGCGAGTTCCGCTGCGATAGCACTAGCCTCTCCTGGTCCGATCCAAATTGGGAGCACTCGTTCGCCCGAAAGTTCTTTGAGCATCACAACTGGGGTATTTGTGGTCCCATCGACCCACAGGCTCTGAACTCTGACTTCAACCAGCAATCGAAGTTCCTCCTACAAAATAGATCCGCACAGTGTATAACACACCGACTAGACCCCCACAAATACTCCAAAGTGGTTTGTGGGTTCTTTAGAGATAAGGAAGATTAGGATTTCCTGAACCCCCCTGAGTCCAATGTTCCTTGTCGGTGTCTCATCTGTCTTAACTACCCAAAGCATTCTTCAAGTCCTCTACTCGGTCAGTTAGCTCCCAAGGGAAGAATTGGACCTCGCTGCTACCCGCTTCTGGAACCCGCATTTCTGGTGTGCGCCCAAAGTGACCATATGCTGCTGTCGACGTATAGATAGGTGCCCTCAGTCCGAGTCGATCGATAATCCCTAACGGAGTAAAATCGAAAACCTCTGATACCGCACGGGCCAGTTCGTATTCAGAAACTTGAGCATCCCGGAGATCTGTCACGAGAACAGAAACGGGTTCTGCTACACCGATCGCGTAGGCCAATTGAATTTCACATTGAGTAGATAAACCCGCTGCGACGACATTCTTGGCGGCCCACCGAGCTGCGTAGGCAGCTGATCGATCCACCTTCGTAGGATCCTTACCTGAAAATGCTCCGCCTCCATGACGTCCTAAGCCACCATACGTATCTACAATGATCTTCCGCCCTGTTAGACCTGCATCACCATGGGGTCCTCCGGTGACAAAACGACCAGTAGGGTTAATGTGGAACACGCAGTCATCATCAACGAGAGTCTCCGGTAAGACAGGCGTAATGACTTTCTCTATAAGAGTGTTCGTGATTTCAGAGTGTCCTACGTCCTCACTGTGTTGGGCTGAGACTACGACCGTGTGTATCCGCAGTGGTCGTCCATCTTCATACTCAACAGTTACTTGAGATTTTCCATCGGGTCTTAGCCAAGGTATTTCTCCCGCCTTTCGAACATAGGCGAGCTGTCTAGTGATTGCGTGCGCGTATTGAATCGGTGCCGGCATTAGTTCCGGTGTTTCATTTGTTGCGTATCCAAACATCATTCCCTGGTCTCCTGCTCCACCCGTATCAACACCCATTGCAATATCACCAGATTGTTGATCAATACTGGTGAGTACGGAACAGGTAAGCGCATCAATGCCATAATCCGCATCGGTATAGCCTATCCGAGATAGAGTACCTCTAACGACGTCAGGAATGTTTACATTCGACTGTGTTGAGATTTCACCCGCTACCAGCGCGAGACCCGTAGTCACGAGCGTCTCACAAGCGACACGTGATTTTGGATCTGATGCTAAGAGATGGTCAAGCACAGAGTCAGAAATCTGATCCGCGACTTTGTCAGGATGTCCCTCAGTTACTGACTCCGAAGTGAATAATGAGCGTGCCAAGTGGTTATCCTGCCTTTGCATATGGATTGTATTTTCCTGGGATTAACCGAAGGAGACCCTACCCAATCACTAAGAGATCGACAAGTTCCAGTGTCCCTGAAGTACTCTTAGGTCCACTGCGTTACCGATCTTATCCGCGAGGCATTGGATGACCTCAGCGCTATTCGCTGCTGACAGAGCTTATTTGGCTGCAGCTCTAGCATCTTCCATTCTGATCCCGCGAATCAATTCTCGAAATTCCGGTAGTGAAGGCCAGGCCATTGAGAGCGCTGTGATATCCAATCCTAAGAGTAGAAAGGCACCCAAAGGGTTCGATGCCATTTCACCACAGACACTCGGCGCAAACCTAGCCGGGCGCTCATTGGGCGACCAGCCGCGTCAAGAAGTCCTCCATCGTACGAGCAGAGTTATCCCAGGAATATCTTTCAGCGAATCGTCGGGCACGTCGCCCCATTTCCTCACGGGCCTGATGGTCTGACAGCAGTGAACCAATCGCCAGGGTAAGTCTTTGCTGGTCGCCATGCGGAACCAATAGGCCAGTCTCACCAGAGACGACAGATTCTCGAAGTCCTGGTGAATCACTGGCCACGGTTGGAGTTCCACAAGCGCTTGATTCGAGACAGGAAATACCCCATCCCTCTTTGGATGATGTGAGCGCGTGAAGCCAGCATGTCCGTAAGAGTTCTAATTTCCTCTCTTCACTGACATATCCCATGAAGTCTACCTGATTGGTGATACCAAGCTTGATACAGAGAGATTCAAGTCGCCTAAGGTCATCACCTGTTCCTGCGATCTTGAGGGTCACTTCTACACCTTGCTGTGCCAGCTTATCAATTGCGTGGAGAAGTAGGTCGACACGCTTGTACTTCTTGAGTCGGCCTAAGTAGAGGACGGTTGGGTCAGCTGAACGAGCATGGTTGGGGTGAGGGGTGTACCAGTCGAGGTCAATTCCGTTTGGGATCACCTTAATTTGTTCAGGATGGAGCCCTCTCTTCACCAAATCCTTCTTGGTGCTTTCAGAGACAGCGATTGTAGGAGTGTTAGCGAAGATCCAAGGTATCGGTCGTTCGAGCAGCCAGGTCGCTGATGCGATTGGGATTCTGGCTTCCTCAAAGGCAGTTAGGCCAAACAGATGGTGTACAAGTAAGACAATCCTTGACCGAGTCCAGCAAGGTGTGAAGAGGGGCACCTTGTTGAGATCCTCCACTACCACGTCAAATGACTCACGAGAGAGGTGACGTAGATAGTATGCAGCTGCGGCGAACAAGAAGGTATAACGGGCACCGGTTCGGTGAATATCAATCCCATCAAGATCTACTCGTGCAGCACAACCACTCCAGCCTGATGTTAGGAGCGTGACCTTATGTCCTAGCTGGACCATGCGGCTAAAAGTTTCATGGAGATGGATCTCAGCGCCCCCGGCTAAGGGGTTTTCCCGGTCGAGCCAATTCACGACCAGAATGCGCATTGGCTAACCGGTCAGGTTTTGTGGAATTATTTGGTCTTTCGATTGGTCCTTGAAGACTGCATCGAGGACGCCATTCACGAAGCGGGGTGAATCACTCCCGCCGTATGCTTCCGCCAAGAGGATGGCCTCTTGGATAGACACTTTAGGCGGAACCTCATCCAGATAAAACAGCTCTGCTGCGGCAATCCGGAGGATTCCTCTGTCAATGCTCGAAACACGGTCGAGATGCCAGTTGTCCAATGCCGAACGAATATGAGTATCTATCTCCTCGAGATGATTCTCGATCAGCGTTACTAGCGTTCTTACGTACGGCAGTCTTGTCTGTGAAATAAGACGTGTCGCAGTTGTGTCACTGAGAGCGTCTATCAAGCTGCTAGCGAAACCCGAGCTCTCCCATTTGTAATGAATTTGGAGGACCCAGGCTCGGGCTCGTGTTCGATCGATTCGGATTCGGCGAGCATACGTCGGCCCGTCATTCTCACTCAATTACCAGCCAGCCTTGCATAGAGGTCTACCATTTGAAGAGCTGCCACCGCCGCCTCGTATCCCTTGTTGCTTGACCCCTTCCCCGCCCTCGCCAGTGCTTGTTCTCGATTATCGGTGGTAAGCACACCGAACAGAATCGGGATCGATGCTTCCCGGGCAACAGCGGCTACTCCGTCATTTGCTGCGGAGCATACGTAGTCAAAATGAGGAGTTTCACCTCGAATCACACATCCCAAGGTTACGATTGCATTATGACGATCAAGCCCAAGCACTAGCGATGCTGCTTGTGGTAACTCCCATGCTCCTGGGACACGTATGATCTCAATCGACTCCCGCTTCAGTCCGTATTCTGTAAAGCACCCCACTGCTCCTGCGACCAAGCGATCAGTGACGTCCGTATTGAACTGACTAGCTATGACCGCAATAGAGATGCCGGTAGGGTCGAATTCGCTTGGAGAAACAGTGATTGGTGTCCCATCACTACTCATAAGGTGTGACCTAACTTAGAGCGTTTGGTTTCGAGATATCGTTCATTGTGTTGGTTTGGTTCTACCTGCAGTGCCTCAGTGCCAGTGATCTCGATATCATAGCCATCCAAACCTACTATCTTCCGTGGATTGTTTGTGAGGAGGCGAATCGAGTGGAGCTTTAGGTCCAGAAGGATTTGCGCCCCAATGCCATAATCCCTGAGGTCGGGTTTGAAGCCCAGCTTTTCATTCGCTTCGACCGTATCTAACCCTTCATCCTGAAGCTCATAAGCTTTCACCTTATTTCCCAGGCCAATCCCGCGGCCTTCCTGCCTAAGGTAGACGACTGCCCCCTGGCCTTCGGCATCGATTTGTCGCATAGCAGCAACCAGTTGTTCACCGCAGTCACATCTCATAGAGCCGAACACGTCGCCCGTCATACATTCAGAGTGCATTCGAACCAAAACACCCGGCTTGCCGCTCGGATCCCCTTTTATAATTGCGAGGTGCTCACGGCCATCGAGCATGCTTTCGTATGCTATGACGTGGAACTCTCCATACTTTGTTGGAAGTTCGGCCTCGGCAATACGTTGTATGATCCGAGTTTTTGTCAGCCGGTATGCGACCATCTGAGCCACGGTTATGAATCTGAGCCCGTGTTCAATGGCGAAAGTTTTTAGCTCGTGCCGGCGCGCCATCGTCCCATCTTCATTCAGGATCTCACAGATTACTCCAACAGGAGGCAGGTCGGCCATTCGAGCGAGGTCCACCGAAGCTTCCGTCTGCCCAACTCTTCGGAGAACCCCTCCAGGTTTTGCTCGGAGGGGAAAGATGTGGCCGGGACGCCTCAGGTCACTAGGGTCAGAGTTTGGGCTTGTAAGGACTTCGATTGTCTTGGCTCTATCTTGAGCACTGATTCCTGTCGTCACACCAAAACGACGGTGAGCATCTACTGAGATCGTAAAAGCCGTTTCTTGCGGATCAGTGTTGCGTTGGGTCATAAGCGGAAGATCAAGATCATCCGCTCGCTCATCAGTTAATGCTACACAGATTAGGCCTCGGCCATGTTTGGTCATGAAGTTCACATGATCAGGCGTGACTTTAGCCGCAGCCATGACCAAATCTCCTTCATTCTCTCGGTCTTCATCGTCAGCTACGATGACCATCCGTCCCTCTCGGATGTCCGCTATCGCCTTCTCTACTGTTTCGAAGTCCATTGTCTCTCTCTCACACACCCCGTTTTGAGAGAATCTTGCTGAGGTATTTCCCAATAAGATCTCCCTCGACATTCACTAGATCCCCAGGTTTAAGATCACCGAGGTTTGTGTGTTGAAAGGTGAAGGGTATCACACCAATCTGACAAACGCAGTCTTGCCGTAACTCGCTTATAGTTAAACTCACGCCGTTGATAGCGATTGATCCCTGCGAGATTGTGAGTGCATAGACGTCCTTATGGATGGAAAAATCCATCATCCAATACTCCCCTTCCTTAACAGATTGAACGAGGTATCCCGTACTATCCACGTGTCCTTGAACGAGATGACCATCTATACGCCCCTCTAACTGAACAGCTCTTTCTAGATTGACCCTTTTCCCCACCTCATACGCTCCTGCAATCGTTCGCTCAAGTGTCGGCCCGATAATATCGAAGACAAGGTATTCAGATGTGACAGAAGTTACTGTTAGACAGGCCCCATCTACTGCCACCGACGCGCCCGGCTGGAGTTGGCCTGCTAGTACGGGAGCCTCTATAGAAAAACGTCGGATCTCTTGATGGTCCTCGATTCCAGTGATCTGTCCCGTTTCTTCTACTATCCCATTGAACATCAGTCAGATTTCCGGTCAAGCACGATAAGAGTATCCCGACCGTGTAATTCAGGAGCCAGTGTTGGGAGAAAGTTGTCCCATTTCAGTGATTCTCCACTATCGCCGAACGCCAGGATACCCCCCGGGCCAAGTGTTTTAGGGGCAACGAATAAGTATAGGCGTTGAACTAAATCTTTTCGAATTAAGCTGTTTGCTAGCTTGGCCCCACCCTCACAGAGGACTGATTCAACGCCTAACTCCTGAACAACTCCCATAACCGATTCAAGATCAAGACCTAGATTAGTTTTTGGCACTGAATGGACATGGGCCCCGAGCGATTCGAGCCTCGTAATTTCGCTTTCAGAGGCATCTTGGTGGGTGAATATATGAAGAGGGTTTAGTTCCAGATCATCGAATATCGCAGCATCACTGGGAAGTTCAGCACGAGCATCTAGAACGAGCCTCCGAACAGGTCTTCGTCCATGCGGGGCCATACGAACCGTCAGGCGTGGATTGTCCACTCGTAGTGTCTCAGTTCCTATGAGAATTGCGTCGAATCCGGTTCTCAGGCGATGGACTTCCCGTTCCGCATCCAGACCGGTTACTTGGGTCCGCACTCCACCACGTATCCCGATATAGCCGTCTAGGCTAAGAGCCAATTTTAGCGCTATGTAGGGCGTTCCATGAGTCTGAACATGAAAAAAAGACGGGTTCTCTATTCGTCCTGCGATTGAATCCCATACGGGGCCTATTACTTCTATGCCCCCTCGGGCCAACGTATTTCTCCCACCACCTTCTTTTACCCCGGGTTCAGCTACACCGTAAATAACACGAACTACGCCAGCCTGGACCAATGCCTGAGAACATGGCGGAGTTTTACCTTCGTGATTACACGGCTCAAGGCTTACATAGGCCGTTGCCCCCTCCGCTTTGCTCTTCGCAGCCTCTAGAGCAATAATCTCCGCGTGGGGCCCCCCAAACTCCCTATGATATCCTTCCCCGACAACCTGATTATTCAGTACAAGAACACATCCAACGAGTGGATTGGGATGCACGCGACCCCATCCCCGTCGAGCGATCTTACGTGCCCAGTCAAGGTAGGCTAGATCTTCTCGAGAAAGCTCTGTTTGATCAGGAATCTCTGCGTGGTTCATTGCTTGATATTAATCATCGAACACTAAGCCGGGCAGCTAGGCTTAAGAATCCTGATCCTTGCTTGAGATCAATGGGCCCTAGAGCACGCCCCTCTAGCATGGAGGGTCCGAAAGCCCAGCCGATTTCCGTCGATAGTTGCAGAATCAATAGACTCAAGGACACACCACTGAAGAGAACTGGGCGGCGAATAACTAACGGAGCATTAAACTCTGTAGGGTCGCTGTCCTGGGGTAATACCATGAGTGTAACTTCAGAGTTATGCGAATCTAGGCCAGCCCCGGCCATCAACCCTAGTGAGGATATACTCTTGCCGATCGTTAGGCGTAAGGACGAGATCGATGGATTAATCACTAGACCAGTTGAGTAGTGGACAGATTCCCAATCAAGAGTCATGGGGGACATGAACCTCCGGGAAACACTCACCGCAATTCCAGGAAGGGTGAATGTTTCACGCACTAGTCCAAGACGAACACCTAGAGAGAACGCTCCCATTCTGCTATCAAGCCCTACTTCCTTGGGGAAGAAAAGGAAATGTCCTTGAGCCAACAGGTCCAACGAGAGTAGCCCACCTACAGTAGGCTTTACTTGAAACCCTTCAAACAATCCTGCGACGAGATTCCCCTGGATTGTCTTAAGTACAAACTCCCCCTTGGCCTGGCCGACCGCAGGTTCGTGAGTGACGACTGGGATATGGGCTCGTAGTCCAGCTATCCGGAATGAAACGTCGAATCTTGGGGTGTTCCTCCTAAGTGGCCCCCAGCTCCCTGGTGCAGCAGACCCCAAGCTGAGTAAGAAGCCCGTGTCTGTAATGAGGCTTCGGGCAGCTAGGGTCGCATCAACACAAGCGTGCGGAAGTTGTGGCGTGCCTGTAACACATCCTGCGACCAGCGCTTGTCCTTGTTGTGACGAGCCAGCAGATGGCGAGAGTAGGACTAGTAAAATGAGCAATCCCAGCGCCCGAGTGCTCACCTGTATTCAATTCCTCCCCCATCTGTGATTTCTCCAATCACCCAAGCATCGCTCCCACGCTCACGAGCTGATGAAATCAGTGATGAGGTTTCGGTCTCTTCTACCACAGCGATCATTCCGATACCCATATTGAATACCCGATCCATCTCCTCGGTTGAAACCCCACCTCCTTCTTGGAGGATGCGGAAAGCCAGAGGTATCTCCCAGGAAGATCTATCGATTACCGCCCCTAATCCTTGAGGCAGCACCCTTTGAAGGTTTCCTGGAATCCCACCACCAGTAATATGGGCGAGCCCTTTGATTGAGTTATGGGACAGAGGGTCAATAAGGACAGGGAGATAGCTTTGATGGACGGTCATTAGTTCTTCCGCAACAGATTTCCCCAAGCCGGGGATCTCACTGTCATGAGACAGGCCCATTACGTCGAATATGATATGTCTTGCTAACGTGTAACCATTTGTGTGCAAGCCGGAGGAAGCGTAACCGAGGAGCACGTGGCCTTCCCTGACCCTAGATCCATCTATTAGAGAGGCCCTACCCACGATCCCGACAATAAATCCCGCCAAGTCATATTCACCAGGGGAATAGAGATCAGGTAATTCTGCCGTTTCGCCTCCAAGTAGGGCACAATTGTTCTCCTTACATGCTTCAGCTACCCCTCGGACCACTTCTGATACTACCGCTTCCTCGAGTTTCCCTAGCCCCAGATAGTCAAGAAAAAAGAGCGGCCGTGCTCCTTGGACGAGTATGTCATTTACACAATGGTTTACAATGTCCCGGCCAATCGTATCGTGAACCCCAGTCATAAAAGCCAATTTGATTTTAGTACCTACCCCATCAGCGCTTGATACTAGAATGGGGTCTACCACATCTCCGGGGACCTTATAGAGACCGCCAAAACTACCAATTTCTGAAAGCGTACAGGCGTCCGCGGTAGATTGAACCAATTTTCCGAGGCTCTGCACAGAACGTTCAGCAGCATCCAGGTCAACTCCTGCTTCGCGATACTTCATATCACTCTCAGACAAAATCCTCTACTCCCTCATCAATCTCAAAAGTTGTCATAGCATTCAGTTGTTTCACACGCCTGAAAATGTCTGATTCAGTCAGGTCCCTAAGGCCATCGATACTGAACTTCTGTACCGCGAATGAACCGAGCACAGATCCATATACTACAGCTCGCCGAAGGTCTGCAACTGAGGTGGAGTTCTTTTTCGATATGTACCCAAGAAGCCCTCCTGCAAAAGCATCACCCGCACCAGTCGGATCAAATACCTGTTCCAGAGGGAATCCTGGTACAAAGAAAATCTCATCGCCAGTGAACAGCGCAGCCCCGTGCTCTCCCTTTTTTACCACGACCATCTTCGGTCCCTGTTCTTGGATCCATCGGGATGCTTGAAGTAGGTTTGATTTCTCCGAGAGCTGGCGAGCTTCTTCATCATTCAGCATAAGAATGTCGACCCTGGCCAGGAGGTTGATTAAGGACTCGCGGTTACCCTCAATCCAGTAATTCATGGTGTCACAAGCGACCAAGCTAGGTGAATCGACTTGGTCTAATACCTGGTGCTGCAGGGTTGGGTCTATGTTCCCTAAGAAAACATATTCTGACTGCTGAAGTTCTTTCGGGATCCTTGGGTTGAATCCTTCGAACACTCCAAGGCGAGTCTCTATCGTATCACGGCTACTTAAGTCTGAATGATACTTTCCTACCCAAGAGAAACTTTCTCCGCTCTCTCTCTGAATTCCTGAGAGGTCCACACCTCGATCCTTGAGAAATGCGAGCTGATCTAGTGGGTAATCATCCCCTACTACACCCACGACGCTAACATCGCTCAGGAGTGAGGCAGAAGCTGAAAAGAAGACCGCAGACCCGCCGATCACTCGTTCTGCATGCCCGAATGGAGTCTCTACTGAGTCTAGAGCAACACTACCTACTGCAAGGATCGACATATCCAGATAATCCGGTTCAGATAAGAGGTTTCATGTGCCATCGTTCGCTGGCTCCTGCATCATTCTTTTCGGTGCAGTGATCCCTAGGATGGCAAGTCCATTTTGCAACACAATTTGTAATGAACGTGCGAGGACAAGCCGTGCACCCCGAATCTTAGAGTCATCTACGAGTACTGCGAGACTTGGATTCCTGCTTGGATTCCCGGCATGGTACCAGGTATTTGCTGTACTGGCCGTCTGTTCGAGGTATTCACACACGATATGTGGTGCGCAATTCTCAGCTGCACGGGTTAGTACGCTAGGGAAATCTCTAAGCTGGTTGATAAGCTGCCGCTCATAATCCTCCGTAAGGAGGGACAAGTCTGCTGAACCCGATTCAATTTCTTCAGGCATAACTTGTGCCTTGGCGAAGATCGAATGCATCCGAGCATGAGCGTACTGGATCTTATACATTGGGTTCTTGTCTGAGTAATCGAGAGCGGCATCCAGATCAAAAACCATTTGAGCATCCGGTTTTCTCATTTGGAAGAAGTACCTGGTCACATCAGTGCCGACTTCTGTATAGAGTTCCCGAAGGGTGATGCTGGTGCCAGCCCGTTTCGAGAATTTTACTTCACTTCCGTCTCTGACCACCCGAACCATCTGGTGCAATACGTATTCTGGATACCCTTTCGGCAAGCCCAGCGCTTGTAACCCACTTCTTACACGATCAACAGTACCATGGTGATCCGATCCCTGAACATTGATCACACGTTCATATCCTCGTGTCCATTTATGCATGTGATATGCAACATCAGGAAGGAAGTATGTCGGGAGACCATTCTTCCTGACCATCACCCGATCCTTTTGATCACCAAATGCCGTGGTCTTAAGCCAGGTGGCACCTTCATGCACGTACACAAACCCTGTTTGCTTTAAAGCTTCCAACGTTGAATTCACACGCCCGTTGTCATGTAAGGAAGATTCGAGATAGTATTCGTCAAAGTGGATTCCAAAATCATCCAGATCAGAGTCCTGTTCCTCCCGAAGACATCGGACTGAGAAGTTGCGGATTTGCTCTACAGCTTTCTTTGATTCATCAAGCACGAACTGATCCCCGAATTCCTCGGCTAGTGATTCGGCAAGTTCATTGATGTATTCCCCATGATATCCTCCTTCGGGTATTTCTTCTTGCCTACCAAACAGGCCCAGATATCGAACCCTTACGCTCTGTGCGAGTTTATCTATTTGTGTTCCAGCATCGTTGTAGTAGAACTCTCGATGCACCTGCCATCCTGTCCACTCAAGTAAAGAAGCGAGCGCATCTCCCAAGGCAGCTTGCCGACCATGACCAAGGTGTAGTGGGCCTGTGGGATTGGCGGATACAAACTCGACCATAACGTGCGCACCTTCGCGGGTGTCCTCTCTTCCGAAACCTTCGTTCTTAGCCACGATCTCGTCTAAGATCGATGCGGCGGTAACCGCAGATAGCCTAAAATTTAGAAATCCAGGCCCAGCCACCTCAATCGATGCAATCCCTGCCGTATCCTTTTCAATAGAAGCAGCTATTTCTACCGCAATGTCACGAGAAGGTCTACCAAGTTTTCCAGAGAGAACCAGAGCAATATTACAGGTAACATCACCGTGGCTAGGGTTGCGTGGACGTTCAAGATCAATCTCCACTTCACCTATTCCCATTTCTCTGATCACCGCATTAAGAGCGGCTTTTATGGGTTCATGGAGCACTGTTCAGTTATCGGATTTGGAGCCAGGTGATCTTGATCCAGAGCTTTTAGTTTCAGACTCAGGCTTCTTTTTCGAGGTCTCCTTATTGAGATCTGAGGAGGATGTTTTCTCTACTCCCGAATCCGACTTACTGGTCGCTCCACCACTCTCTGACGAGGCCTTTTTTTTGTAGTCCTCAGATCGGTAATCGGTGATATAAAAGCCCTCTCCCTTAAAAATAAGACCGGCCCCACCTGAAATCATTCGCTCTGAATCTTCACCGCAATCTGGACACGCGGCTCCGGGGGCCACGGAGATCCTCTGGAAAACCTCAAACTGATGCCCGTTTGGGCAGCGGTAATCGTAGGTTGGCATGGGTAACGAAGCTAACTAGGAGGGACATGGGTGCCTACCCGTGGTAAGCTCCCCATTCTGAACGAAGGGCATCACTTAGTTCACCTAACGTCACACCAGCTTTCACGGATGAAATGAGTCGGGGCATAAGATTTTCATCCCCGCGGGCAGCTGAACGTAGATCTTCAAGTTGAGCCCTGATCTCGACATCTACTCTCCGCTCCTTATGTGACCTCAGACGAGTGATTTGTTCCTGTTCCAATAGCTCGTAGTCAGGCTTCTCTATAGGTCGACTCTCATCCTCTTCGGTATGTACGTTCACTCCTACGATTTTTCTACGCCCAGCTTCTACATCTAGCTGAACTTTATATGCTGCAGTTTGGATTTCTTCCACCATGTACTCGATAGCTTTGGATGCACCCCCTAATTCTTCAATTGTTTCTAGGTAGTTAAGGGCCGAGCGTTCAATCTCATCTGTCAAAGCTTCAACGTAATATGAACCCCCAAGTGGGTCTGCCGTTCGCGTTATACCTGATTCAGAGGCAATGATCTGTTGTGTCCTAAGGGCCAGTTTAGCCGCTTCCTTTGTCGGTAAAGTAAGAGCCTCATCGTAGCTGTTTGTGTGAAGGGATTGGCTACCACCGAGTGTAGCCGCAAGAGCTTGTATCGTTACACGGACGACATTATTGAGAGGTTGCTGAGCACTTAATGTGGAACCACCCGTCTGAGTATGGAATCGGAGCCGACAGGAATTGTCGGACGCATCATAGTGCCGCCTCAAAAGAGATGCCCAGAGGCGACGGGCAGCCCGAAACTTCGCTACTTCCTCGAGCAGGTCATTATGAGCTGCAAAAAAGAACGAGAGACGAGGAGCAAAAGCGTCGATATCAAGTCCGGCTTCGACTGCACGCGCTGTGTATTCCAGGCCATTAGCGAATGTGAATGCAAGTTCTTGAGGAGCGGTAGCACCCGCTTCGCGGATGTGGTAGCCCGAGATGGATATCGGGTTCCAATTCGGAAGTTCATCTTTGCAGAAGGCAATAATGTCTGTGGCTAGGCGGAGGCTATTCTCTACTGGGTAGATATATGTTCCACGCGCTACGTATTCCTTGAGAACATCATTTTGCAGTGTGCCACCAAGTAGATTGCGGGCAACATCCTGCTCATCCGCAACTGCAACGTAGAGGGCTAGCAAGATCGCAGCAGTAGAGTTGATGGTCATTGAAGTGGATACTTTGCCTAGAGGTATCCTCTCAAACAGGCTTTTCATGTCTTCAAGGGAATCTATGGCTACTCCAACCCGTCCAACCTCACCCATTGCTATTTTAGCATCGGAATCATGTCCCATCTGGGTCGGCAGGTCGAATGCGACGGAGAGGCCTGTTTGCCCCCGTTCTAGGAGATAGTGGAATCTCTCATTCGTTTGCTGAGGAGTGCCGAAACCGGCGTACTGCCGCATCGTCCATAGACGCTCCCTATACATATCTGGATGGATTCCTCTGGTGAAAGGAAAGGTCCCAGGGGGAGGGGCTTCTTCAGTGTTTGCCGTGTTGTAAACAGTCTCTACTTCAATACCACTGTCGGTGCAAACTGGCTGATTTTTCATCTTTCGATTCATTACTCAGATCATTTCCTCTTCGAGTGGCACAAGCTCCACCAAGATCTTGCCCTTTTCTACTGCATCTCCACTCGCTACATGAATTACCTGGACACACCCGCCTGCCTGTGCCCTCACCTCGTTTTCCATTTTCATTGCTTCTACGATTACAAGCCCCTGTCCTGCCTCAACTGACTCTCCCTCCTCAACTTCTACACTGACGATCGTACCTGGCATTGGCGCAATGATTGCTTCAGGGTGCTGGACCTCACTTTCTTGCAGTTCCACTGCCTTGATAGCCCTACCGAGTCGGTCAAGCACATTCACATAGAACCTGCGTTTGTTGTATAGGATGTCCCATGCCCCCCTACCTCGTTTGAGGGCTTGGATAGGTCGAGAAATTCCATCTTGGATCAGGCTGTAATCGTTCGTCTTCTCAAGTGTGGCCAAATCCACAAGAACCGATTCTCCATTAATCCTCACCAGGTCACTAGTGATCTCGATTTCAAAAGTCGAGTCTTCCACCCTGACTTCGTAAATCATTGATTCTCGGATCGTCTCAGAACCACGACGGTTTCGATGTGCGCAGTCTGAGGGAAAAGGTCAAATGCTTCATAGTCTATCAATGCATAGGCGGATCCTAGTCGCTTGAGGTCACGAGCAAGGGTAGCTGGATCACAACTAACGTAGATTATCGTTTCTGGGGGGGCATCTAGAATTTGAAGCGGAATCGTGCTCTCCAGCCCGCTACGTGGAGGATTAAGAATCAACAAGTCTACAGGTAGAAAGTTTGATAAGTGTTCTTCAACTGCGCCCTGAACTGTACGGTAATTGCCGCTCCTCTTTTCGCAGGAAGACGTTAGTGCGGTTCCGCTCACATCAATCCCCACAACGGCGGCACCTGAATTAGCGAGCTGTCGACCGTAGTAGCCGACCCCACAATATGCGTCGACTGCGCTATCTGGTGACCCAGATGTTGCTATCACATACTCCTGTAATAGCTGGGCAGCTGCGCGATTAACCTGGAGGAAGACATCGCCGACTAAGAGGAGTTTCTCCCCAACCCATATGTCTTCATGAACTTTGCCATAGACCAATTCTATAGCACCCGTATCTGAGGGTTCATGCCAAACAGTGGATACCGACGGTACCTGCTTCATCAAAGCTTCAGGACTCCAGGCACTCGTTCCACCCTCAATGAGTAGATCTATGCCTGACTTCGAGTTTCGGAGGGTTAGCCGTAGACGTCCTCCCAATGGTAGTCGTCTGGCGCCGGTTCCCCAGTTGTCTCTAAGAGATATCCAGGCAGAAGTTATCTCTGGCTCAGGTAGGATGCACTCACTCTTCACATCAATGACATGACTAGGCCGGTCGAGCCCATGTAAGCCGGCCACAACTCTCCCAGCGCGAAGTCTTCTAAGGGTGAACGTCATCCTATTACGGTACCGTGACAGATGTGGTGAGGCCGTGACCGGGACCTTATCCACTTCTAGCCCTCCAATCCTCGACAGGGCTTCTGCCACGAACCTCCCCTTCCATTTCAATTGTTCAGAGTACGGGATGTGCTGGAGAGAGCATCCGCCACATTTGTCATAAAGTGAACAAAGAGGATTGCTCCGTTCCTCAGTAGGGCTCAAGATTTCCTCGAGCTGACCCCTCGCCCATCGACGTTTTAGTGCGGTTACTTTGACACGAGTTTTGTCTCCAGGCGCACTACGCGGTATGAAGATGATACGTCCGTCAGGTAGCTCGCCTACTCCTGATCCATCCGAGGCTAAGCTGCGGATTGTGACGTCTGCGAGTCCATTAGCAGGTACGTTAAGCATCATCCTCTAGGGGGCTCCCGTAATATCCCTTCTGACTGCCAACATGACATTTTAGGTGTGGTTCGAGATAAGCGGGTCCGTTGGTTTTCCTTTGCCTCAAGGAGCGCTCCAGCAATCGCAATCGAGCGAATTACTTCTGGATCTACTGGGGCTTCATTGAGCAACTCCGGATGTTCTTCTAAATATCGGATTGAAAGACGGCCCTCTACAAAATCCGGTTCATCCATAACTCTTCGTTGGAATGATGCACAATTTTCAACCCCGAGTAATAGAAGTTCATCAAGGGCTCTGGCCATACGTTGTATCGCAGCAGCTCGCGTGCTCGCGTGCACTATCAGCTTCCCAAGCAAAGGGTCATAGTGCTCGGAGATGTAATAGCCTTCTCTTATCCCTCCGTCCCAACGAACTCCGGCTCCGGTCGGTACCTCGAGGCGGGTCACGGTTCCCGTGGAAGGAAGAAATCCAATTTTCGGGTCCTCTGCGGTGATTCTACACTCGATCGCATGCCCTGATATCCGCATGTCCCCTTGGGTGAAGTCGAGTGCTTCTCCGGAAGCGATACGAATTTGCCAGTCCACGAGGTCTAACCCGGTTACTAGCTCAGTTACCGGATGTTCTACTTGGATTCGAGTATTCATTTCGAGGAAGTAATAGTTCCCGTCTTCATATAGAAACTCGACAGTCCCCGCCCCGGTATATCCGATAGCTGTTGCCGCTTGCACCGCAGTTCGTCCTATGGATTCGCGCTCCGCTGTGGAGAGTGCGATAGCTGGTGCTTCTTCAACAAGTTTCTGATGGCGGCGCTGGATCGAACATTCGCGTTCTCCCAGGTGAACAACTGAGCCCTGCATATCTCCGAGTATTTGAACTTCGATATGGCGAGGTCGCTTAAGCGCGCGTTCTAGATAGAGTGTACGATCTCCAAAAGCCGAAAATGCTTCTCTTTGGGCTGCCTCAAAGGCCGCATTAAATTGATCCGGATTTTCCACTGTTCGCATCCCCTTCCCCCCCCCTCCAGCAGCAGCTTTAACCAGCACGGGAAAACCGATTTCCTGCGCGACTTCTAAGGCCGCTTCAACAGTGGATAGGGGTTCAGTAATCCCTGGGATTATAGGAATACCGGCATTCTGCATGTAGCGCCTTGCCTGGATCTTATCACCCATCACCTCAATGACCTCAGACGAAGGCCCAACGAATATCAGCCCCCCATCTTCCACCGCTTTTGCAAATGAAGAACGCTCGGCAAGAAATCCGTAACCAGGATGAATCGCATCTGCTCCGGCGACCTTAGCCACCTCAATGAGGCGCTCTGCCTTTAGATAACTCTCTGAAGAGGGGGCTGGACCGATGTGGTATGCCTCGTCAGCGGCTAGGACGTGTGGTGCCAATCGATCAGGTTCGGAGTACACAGCTATAGTGCGGATCCCACGTTCCTGAGCGGATCTGATTATACGCACGGCGATTTCACCGCGGTTAGCTACTAAAAGAGAGTCGATCAAGGAGTTTATTGAATCAGAAAGAGATAGAAGTTCAATGTTCTACGCCATTTTAACCAAAAGTTGCAAGTGAAATGTCATCAGGCGCGAGCTCAATAGGACGGGGCTACAACTTACTCTAGCTCACTCCGAACTGCTTCAACACTCGGGTAGGTTATAACGGGATATTTCCGTGTTTCTTAGGTGGATTTTGGTCACGCTTGTTCTGTAACATGTCCAGGGCGCTAATCAGCCGCTCACGCGTTTCCCGGGGGTCTATCACATCATCTACATAGCCTCTGGCAGCGGCTATATAAGGATTGGCAAATTTTTCTCGATACTCTTCAATTTGTGCGGCCTCAGCAGCTTCTGAATTTTCAGCCTCGTCCAATTCTCTCCGGAACAGAATCTCTACCGCTCCCTTTGGGCCCATCACGGCAATCTCAGCTTGAGGCCATGCTAGGTTGATATCACCACGAATGTGCTTGGAATTCATCACATCGTAAGCCCCACCGTAGGCCTTTCGAGTAATGACCGTCAGTTTTGGTACGGTTGCCTCTGCAAAGGCGTATAGAAGTTTGGCTCCATGACGAATAATGCCTCCATGTTCCTGGGCTATTCCGGGCAGGAAGCCAGGGACATCCTCGAAAACGACCAAGGGGATATTAAAGGCGTCACACAACCGAACGAATCGAGCGCCCTTGTCCGACGCATCAATATCAAGTGCACCTGCAGAAGATTCAGGCTGGTTCGCCACAACACCTACTGTCCTTCCACCCAGGCGTGCAAAACCCACAATGATATTCTGAGCGAATAGAGCATGGATCTCATATAAGTCACTCTCGTCGACCACACACTTGATGACTTCCCGCATATCGTAGGGTTGATTGGGGTTGTCAGGTACTATTGCTAAGAGCTCATCGTCTCTACGGTCAAAGGAGTCAGAAGACTCTAGGACCGGTGGTAACTCGGTATTGTTTTGAGGCAGATAACCCATCAATTCACGCACCGATGCTAGGCATTCAGGCTCACTCTCGCATGCAAAATGTGCAACTCCAGATACTGAAGCATGCACTTCAGCCCCACCCAAACCTTCCATGTCAACATCCTCATGCATCACGGTCTTCACGACATTCGGACCGGTAACAAACATGTAACTGGTCCCCTTAACCATGTAGACGAAATCAGTGATTGCAGGTGAATACACCGCCCCCCCCGCGCACGGGCCAAGGATGACACTGATTTGGGGAATCACTCCCGAGGCAAGTGTATTCCTTAGAAAGATGTCAGCATATCCCCCGAGGCTTACAACACCTTCTTGTATACGTGCGCCTCCGGAATCATTTAATCCGATCAGTGGGGCCCCGTTCTGCAGAGCTAGGTCCTGAATCTTCACGATCTTCTCAGCATGAGCTTCAGACAGTGAGCCACCAAAAACTGTAAAATCCTGGCTAAACACATATACCAATCGCCCGTGGATTGTACCGTAACCGGTCACGACCCCATCCCCAAGGATCTTCTTCTGATCAAGTCCGAATTCTACAGATCGGTGAGTTACAAACCGATCTAATTCTATAAACGAGTCTTCATCTAGTAGAAGATTCAGGCGTTCACGCGCAGAGAGTTTACCTTTTCCATGTTGGGCAGAGAGACGCTCTTCTCCACCCCCTTCTTCGGATCTGCGTCGCAGTTCTTCGAGCCTTTCAAGTTTCTCATGTATTGACATCAGATCCTTAGGCTTCAGCCGATAGGTAGAAGAATGCCTTCATCGATATAAACTACTTCAGTACGCCGGAGAATTCGCCCGTCCACAAGTGAGTAAATACCAGCTGCACCCTCAATGTCATGTAACCCTTCGATTGCTATTCTAATTTCTTCTAGAGATTCAGCCCCCCCCTTTAGACCTTCGATAAGTAGAAGTGCAGTATCATAACCGAGAGCAGGAACTGCACTGATGAGACTTCTCTGGAAATGCCTTTCGTAGGCTTCCCGGAATTGTATAAACGTATTTCTATCTTCCGGACGACCTACAGAGGAAGTAGCAACCACTCCTGTGGTGTGACGAAGGTCTACTGTCTCCAGTACCTGAGGGTCAGTCCATCCAGATGTCCCAAGTATATCAATGGCTAGTGTGTCCAATCCGTAGTGAACTATCTGGGGTGCGATGAATTCCACATCCTCTGGGGGGATGGGTAAAAAAAGTGCGACAGGCTCAAGCATCTCTACATCCAGAGTGTCGTCTTCCTCGAGACCGAGTGCTGCAATCTCCGCAGCCCTCAAAGTATTCTGGGCCTCTATGATTTCTTCACCAAAGAATGTTGCTCCTACCTGATATGCGTAACGGCCAACAATTGGCAGGTCTAGGCTTCGCGCCATATCCATGAATGCATCGGCCTCTTGAACCGATTCCGAGCTTTGCGAGTGCAATACTGCAATCCGCGTGTACCCATATTCAGAAGCGTACCTGGCCATCTCCGCAGCAGCTACCGGGTCTGGACCTTCCAGAGAATAAACCCCCTCCCCTGCGCGGGAGGCACTTCGGGCAGTGGGTGAAACAAGCGGGACCCCTATCTGACGGGCCCTCCCTGCAATCTCAAGAGAAGTATCTTCTAGAAATCCTACCATTCCTCGAATACTTGAATCCTCAAGTTCCCTAACTAGTACCCGAGTGAGCGCCGGATCACCCTGATCATCCACTGAGGTGATTCGCACGTCTAACAGAGCTTCACTCATTTCCACTGCTGCGACTTCAACCCCTTCAGCTATCAGTTGAGCAAATTCGGCAAGTCCTGGTGGTCCCCCAAATGGAAGTAGCATCGCAAGCTCAAGGATTATCACCTCATCCTGAGAAGAGTCTTGCAGTGCTTCCTCTGCGACTATGGAGTCTTCAGTTGGGATACCTTGCTCTTGCATTTCTCCCAAGCGCCCAGACCCGCCTACTTCGTCCCCATCGGAAATAGCCTGATCTTCAGCAGGAAGATTCACCGAAAGCCCAGCGGGGGTGCCCGCCAGATGGCAACCACTGGAGATTGCGATAGTGAGAGCTAGCCCGATCGACGTTATCGGCAGCTTCTCTAACCGAAATCGCCCAATCATACGACCGCAGCAGAAAGCGGGGACAAGGTCCTACACCTCTGTTGCTGCAAACACCCCATCGCTAGTCCTCTGCAACCTCCGTCTCAGCCTCAGCGGCTGCGTCTTCTTCTGACGGTTCTTCCGTCTCAGCCTCAGCGGCTGCGTCTTCTTCTGACGGTTCTTCCGTCTCAGCCTC
>Ga0209752_1000122_pt1 | contig 35027 bp, 39 predicted proteins | sample METZYME_3_250m_FD_187548 | JGI IMG/M metagenome (GOLD analysis project Ga0209752, IMG submission 187548) | Marine microbial communities from oxygen minimum zone in mesopelagic equatorial Pacific - METZYME_3_250m (SPAdes) (version 2) | ecosystem: Environmental > Aquatic > Marine > Oceanic...
CGAAGCATATAGATCAAATAAATTAATTTCTGCCACAAAGGGTTGGGCCAATTCTTTAGGCTATAAGGTTAATGTGAAACCAAGTACTCAAATTGCTACTAGAGCCGCTGATTATCATTGTAAATAATTATTCTATTATTTTCTCAAATATTTTCTCACCGCCAAATCTGATAACATCAGCAGCTGGCAACCCTGTTTCTTTTTCAACTTTTGCAATATAGTTTTTTGCCTCATCTTCATTTAATCTAGATGTATTTAAAGAAACCCCGACAACTTTAGAATTAGCATATGTGCCTAAAACATTTGCAAGCTCTTCATTTAGTTTAATAAAACTTAAAAGATTGGGGACTATTACCCACTCAGGAGATCGTAATTTGTTATTGTGAGCAAGGTGACATAATATCATGTGAGTTGGACAAGTTCCCCGCATAAGTGGAAGTGTGGCAGCGCTTCCGGGGTGCAGAATTGATCCTTGTCCTTCTACTATAACAACATCTTTATCTTTTTCTTTCATCACTGCATGCTCAACTGCTCCACAGGCATAGTCTAACTTATATGCATCAAGAGGTATTCCTGTCCCTGTTACCGTTATGCCAATTTGACCAGTTGCAACAAACCCCACATTAATGCTTTTATTTTTTAGATAAGAATATAACTCCAAGCCTGTAGTCATTTTTCCTGATGCCATATCAGTTCCAATCATTAAAACCCTCTTGTTATTTAATTTAAGGGCTTCTCCAGAACCAATTTTTGGTATAAACTGAGGAGTTCTTGTGTCCCATATCCACTGATTAGTCTTATCAACTATATAGCTTGAATATTTATCATTTAGATTTACATGAAGACCATTAATTAATGATAAACCTAATTTTAAGGCTTTTATTATTGTTCCCTCCCAGTGATCTGGAAGAACACCTCCTGAAGTTAGCACACCCAATAAAAGAACTGATGCTCCCATTGATTTAGCTTTTTCCAGAGAATCTACTATTAAAATGTCCTTCTTAATTATAGGCGAAACTTCTGAAACAACTTTTCCAGAATGAGTGCTGTCTATTACACATACAATCTCATTCTCAAGGTATCTCATTGCGCTAATTCCCATCTTCCCATAATCATCATCTAGGCTTCCTTCCATCCAAATTGCCATCTTATCTTTACTGTTAAGCATAGTTTTCAATATTTAAGTTTGCACCATGACCGTTGCTATTGCTAGTCATAGTTACTCCATTAATCATAACCGCTCCTGAACTTGGATCTGGAAATAAATTATAGTGAGAATCAAGGTCAACATAATCAATTATTCCAGTAAGCGATGCCCCAGCTGAAATACTGACTGAGGATTCACTCATACACCCTATCATAGTCTTTAAACCAAATGATCTAGCTGTATTTAAAATTCTTAAAGCTTCAGTGATGCCTCCACATTTCATTAATTTTAGATTAACCCCATCAACAAAATTTGCTAGCCTAGGGATATCTTCTGAAAACCTACATGACTCATCTACAAATATTGGCAAACTCCTTCCTTTAAATAAAAATTTTAATTGGTCTTCATTCCCCTCTGAAAGAGGTTGTTCAATGTATTCCGCATTTCTTTCAGACAACCATTTGATCATTTCTTTAGCATCATCAAGAGCCCAGCCACCATTTGCATCAACTCTAATTGAAATTTTTGATGACTTGGTACTTTCTAGAACCTGAGAATAAATCTCTTTATCGTAATCAATACCATTTGGTGAGCCTAATTTAATTTTAAGAGCTCTAACTTGTTCGTTTTTAAGTATTAGCTCAACCCTTTCTTTAACAACTTCAGGGGGGTTAATTCCAACGGTTATTGAAGTTGGTGTCGATGGTTTAGGAATCCCTAATAAATCATTTAATTGCAAGTTCGCTTTCTTTGCTTTTAAATCCCATAATGCAATATCCAAAGCTGCCAGGGCACATGGTGGAGTTTTCAATTCTTTACCTTTTTGATAAACATCATAAATAGACAGCCCTTCAATTCCCTCTTCTATTAGCTTCACAAGAGACTCTTCTACTTGAATTGCAGAAGACGCTCCCTCAGTTTTACCTGGAGCAGACTCCCCCCATGCTGTAATGCCATCTTCAATAAGTTCAATAAAGACATTTTGTGATTCAGAATGAATGCCTCTACTGATTTGTAGCGGGAACTTTTTCTTTAAGTTTACTTTGTGAAATTTTATTATCATCTATTAGATAATACTCTAAGATAACTAATTTAGTTTACTACCTTTTTTCTTATAAGCATCTAATTCTTCTCTATTATAGATTGGTGTTCTATTTCTTCTTGTTATCCATTTTAATTTACCATCAAGATGATACCTTGTTAGTGTGCTTTCACTAAGATTTAAATATTCAGCTGCCTTTTTTCTGGGAAGATACTCTATGTGATCTGGGAGTTTTTTAACGTCATAATCGGTACACATAATCTCTCTAAAGTTTCGATCAATTTGAATGTCACGCTTTAAAACTCTTCTTCCTTCATAGTAAAGTGAACTTACTCCAACTGGAAAATACACTTGATCAAGATCTACCCATTTTTTTGACATAGCTTGCTAATTTATGAAAAAAAAATGAAATATTCCGTTATATTTGACTAGTAATTAATCTCTTAACAAATGAGGGTGTATTTGTCTATATTTTTCATTTTTATGTTTACACTTGCAGTTTTTGCTCAATACCATAGTTATACACCGTCTAATAGTGGAACTAGAAATTATGCTGCAGGCATAAATTCTTTTGAATATGGAATAATTGGGTCAAACCAAGATGCAACTGGTTCCCCTGTTGGACTTGTTGCCTCGATAGTTAGAAAAGTTCCAAGTGCAAAAAAAATTAGTGATAAATATGGTAATGCTAGTATTGCATTAAGGGGTAGGAATTCTGTTCAAACCGCTGGCGATGAAGTTTTATGGGATATTGATGGGGTATTGTATTCAACTGCTCCTATGATTGGAATCCATCAAGTTAAATACGTAGAAATTATTAAAGGGATTGCTGCAACCAATAAGTATGGAAGTGAAGGCGCTGCAGGAGTAATTATTGTTAAAACTGCTGTTGGCTCAGATGATGATGATCTAATCAACTCCCCTAAAAACTTGTGGAGAACTGCAACAAGAAAAAAGAAGATTAACTAAAAAATTAATTTATGAGAATTTGTCTGAGTATATTTTTAATATTTTTAACGGGACTGGCAAAGGTTCAATCACAAGCTAATGAAAAAGAATCAGTGATTAAAAATAATCAAATAGTTTCTTCTCAAACACTTGTTGATGCACTTGCAAACCGAATTCCTGGAGCCAGAAAAATTACTGATAGATATGGCAATAAGAACCTTATGTTAAGAGGGAGGCAATCTTTCAAGACAGCGGGAGATGAAGTCCTTTGGGATATTGATGGTATCATATATTCAAACCCTCCAATCTTGAATATAAATCAAGTTAAATATGTGGAAGTTTTAAAAGGTTTAGCTGCTACAAATAAATATGGCAGTGAAGGCGCTGGAGGAGTAATTATCGTTAAAACTAATGTAAATCCAGAAGAGATTAATAGTGGACGAAATGTTCTGAGGCCAAAAAAGGCGAAACCTAAGAAAAAGAAAAAGAAAAAATCTAAAAAATAGATTTCCATCTTTTTAAAGTAGTTAGCCAAAGAGCAAATCCAGAAAATATAGTCCTGATATTGTCCACAACAAAAATTGAACTCCTATAATTAAACCTAAGTATTTATGAATAGTTCTAATCTTTATTGAGAATTTTGCCTTCATTTTATTAAAAATTATAATGTTTTTCTTCCCAATATTAGTTATTTTTCCGTTATGAAAAAATTAACCCTTATCTCATTTTTAATTTTTACTTCATGTAATCAAACACCAATAGAAGAATTTAACGAAGCTGAAATTTTAATTTCAATAGAGCTTCCCAAAGAGATCAACGAGACATCAGGATTAGAAATCATTAATAATAACTTTATTACTCATAATGATTCTGGAGGAGATCCTGTTGTATATGAGTTTAATCAAAACGGAGTAATCATTAATAGATATAATATTAATGGTGATTCAGGGTATAATCTGGAGAATGTAGATTGGGAAGATTTAGGAGCAGATGGTGAATATCTTTATATCGCTGATACAGGGAATAACTTCGGCACCAGAAAAGATCTGAAACTAATTAAAGTAGACCCCTCTAATAATTTTCAAGCTGTAAATGAGATTAACATATCATATAAAGACCAAGAGTCTTTCTTGCCTAAATTGCGTCATAAATTTGATGCTGAAGGGTTAACAATAATTGATGATCAAATAGCTCTTTTTTCAAAAGATAGAGATTCTTTAAATACAGACATTTACTTTATTCCTACTAATGGGGGCCCTCTTAGCTCAATTAATACATTTAATGTAAAGGCATTAATCACAGGTGCAGACTATGATAATAATCTTGGGCTATTAGCACTTATAAGTTATGACTCTGATGGAAATCAATATATAATCTTATTTCCAAACTTCAACCCTAAGGGGAAAAACAGTTTTAAAAAGTTTCGAATACCAATTGACAAGTCTCAAATGGAATCTATAAAGATTATTAATAAAAATGAATTTTGGATTACTTCTGAAGATGAAGGCAGCGGACATCCCACACTCTTTAAAATTGTGGTGAGATAAAAACGCTTCTATAAAACCAATTAATTAACAAAAATTCAAAATTAACCTAGCTAAAAAGGACTAAACAATAATTTAGAAGCGCTTTTATAATCACCTCTTAAATTTACATTTTAATCTGGAACGATTTTTTTAAAAAAAAGTTAAAATTTTTTTAAAAAAAAGTTAAAATTTAAATTAATCTAAAAGATATGTTATGCTAATTTTTAAGTATGGGTGCCTTGAGAATCTTTGTTTGTAGTTGTCTTGAGACATTGAATTGAAAGTTGTTAAGATTTGAAACTTATTTAATCTCTGTAATAATCCTACTTGAATTATATTTCGATATTTTGTAGACTTCATAGTAAGAGGTGCGTTATCATTAAAAAGACTTCCTTCTATATTGAAATCATGAAAGTAATATTCTTGTCTGGTTCCAAGATAAAAAGATAATTTATTTTGTTTCATGTTAATGATATTATCAAAAAAGTGAAATGAATCTAGAATTCCTATCATAATTCCAACATCCAAGCCCGTTTTTATTTGATAAGTTCCCACTTCAGAAAACAATTTTGTTTCAAGATTAACATTTTTCTCCACATTAAATCCTTTGAAGTAATTGATTAAAAAATTAAGGTGAACCTCTTGAGGCATTTGAGCATTCCATAAAAGGTCTGGAAGGTTAAGAACTAATCGATGATATAGATTTTGCATGCCCTTTGCTAAAGATGCTGATCCCGTTATCCCTAACTTTCCAGATAAAGATAAACTGCTAGTATCTGTCAAAGCTTTTTGATTTTTGTATTTAAAAAACAACCATCCGCTATATGGGTAATCATATTTTATTGGGTCTGCCTCATCCTTTATAAAGAACGGACCAGATGGAGTATAAATTTCCTGACCTATTGTAAAATGATTAATTAGTGCTTTCTCGTTTTTTGATTTAGCAAATTTTGAATATGTCAAAAAAATACCGCTTGAATAATAAAAGTCTTTTGCAAAATATAGGTCATTATCTACGTCAAGATTAATTGTATTTTGACTATATAAAAAATTTGTAAACAGAAGTGCTAGGCAAATTTTTTTTTGTAATAAAATATTTTTTAAAGGCAATTATTTTAAATTTATATTAAAGTTAATTATATATTATTGATCATAGAACATGAATATTCGGCAAGCAATAAGTAAAGATCTTGATGATATAAAAAAAATAGCGGAAGCATGCGCTATTGATATGGCTAACTATAGTATTTTTCAATGGAATGAAAAATATCCTTCGAAAGAGGTTTTTAAAAATGATATAGATTCAGGCTCATTATATGTGCTCGAAAACAATAAGCAAATTATAGGCTGTATTATGCTAACTGCTTTTAAAGATGAAGTATATAAAGATGTACAATGGTTAACTAAAGATTCTAAAAACTTATACCTACATCGATTAGCCGTAGACCCATGTTTTCAAAAAAATGGGAATGGAAAAAAATTAATGGATTTTGCTGAATCCTTTGCTGATGAGAATAATTTCATTTCTATCCGATTAGACACATTCAGTTTAAATCAGAGAAATAATAAATTTTATAGATCTCGGGGATACACTCAGCTAGGAAATGTCTTTTTTCCAATGCAAAGTGATCTTCCATTTCATTGTTATGAAAAAGTGTTACTTTAAAACCCTAATTTTTTAAGATCCTTCTTTTCGTCTGCACTGTCAATTCTTAAACTTGCACAATCAAGTGGAATAGAAACAATTTCTGGTACTGGAAAATTTTCAGATGAAATATTAAGATCCTCATGTAAATATGCGTTTTTCATATATTGCGCCCATATTGGCAATGCCATTGTAGCTCCTTGACCAAAAGCAATATCCTCAAAGTGTACTGAACGATCTTCTCCTCCAACCCAAACTCCGGTAACTAAGTTTGGCACCATCCCCATAAACCAACCATCACTTTGATTTTGAGTCGTCCCAGTTTTACCAGCAATTGCATTTTCGAAAACATATGGATATCCTGTTATAATATTTTTATATATGTAATTAGATTCTTCAAGACCTGCATGTCGTAACCTTCCTCCAGAACCATAGTTTGTTACCCCTTCCAGTAAATTAAGAGTAACATATGCCACTTCTTCACTTAATACATCTCTAGTTTCAGGAATTACCTCAAAAAGAGGGACTCCATTTTTATCTTCAATTCTAGTAATAAAGATAGGCTCTATAAATATTCCCTTATTTACAAATGTACTATAAGCTCCTACCAATTCATATAGACTAATGTCAGGGGTCCCAAGAGCTATTGAAGGCACCTCTGGCAGATAAGACTTAATCCCCATCTTCTTCATTAAAGTTACAACAGGTTTTGGTCCTACTTGATCCATAAGCCTAGCACTAACAGTATTAATTGAATTTGCTAATGCATTTTTTAAGTTTCTGGTTTGACCATATTTATCACTTGAGTTTTTTGGACACCAAGCGTCGATATTACCATGCTTCATTGGCTCAATACAATAAAGAGCATCAGGCAAGGTGTGGCACGGAGACAATTTCAACTGATCAATAGCAGTAGCATAAAGAAAAGGCTTAACTGTTGATCCAATCTGCCTTCTTCCCTGTTTTACCTGATCATATTGAAAATGTTTAAAATCAAATCCTCCAACCCAAGCCTTAACATGTCCGGTTTGTGGTTCCATAGACATTAAAGATGATCTTAAGAAATATTTATAATAACGTATTGAATCAACAGGTTTCATAATAGTATCTATTTCTCCTTTCCATGAAAAAACTTTCATTGGTGTTTCTAATTGGAAAGACTCCCAAATTTCATCATCACTATTTCCGCTTAATCTCATCTTTCTCCATCTTTCTGATCTCATTGCAGATAATTTAATTAAAGTATCAACCTGGCCTTCTCTTAAATCTCGAAAAGGAGGAGTCGGATTTAATGAATCGGGTTCTTTATTCTGAGCAAAGAACTCAGACTGTAAATTTTTCATATGGTCATCCATAGATTGTTCGGCAATTTCTTGTAACCTAGAATCAATTGTTGTGTATATTCGTAGTCCGTCTCTGTATAAATTATATTTGGATCCATCCTCTCTTGTGTTTTCTCTTAGCCACTGATTCATAAACTCCTGGAGGTACGCTCTAAAATAAGTTGCTAACCCTTCGCGATGAGACTCAGGAGAATAATCTATATTTAATGGAAGCTGAGCTAATGAATCTAATTCATTTGTTGAAATCATCTCGTTTCTAAACATTTGTTGAAACACAACATTTCTTCTTTCTAAAACTAATTCAGGTCGTCTAAGAGGGTTATATAATGATGAATTCTTAAGCATCCCAACCAACATTGCTGCATCTTCTATAAGAAGACTATCAGGCGTTTTGTTTAAATAAATTTTAGCCGCAGACCTAACACCATCAGCATTATTATTAAAGTCATATATGTTAAGATACATTGCAATAATTTCACTCTTTGTATATCTTTTTTCAATCTGCAAAGCTAAAACCCATTCCTTTGCCTTTTGTAATACTGCTTGTGCAAAACTTCTAGATCTCACTCCAACAAACAATTGCCTTGCAAGCTGTTGTGAAATTGTACTAGCTCCTCCTCTTCTGTTTAAAAAAATAATTGCCCTTAGTGTAGATCTCACATCAATACCTGGGTGAGAATAGAATCGTTCATCTTCAGTTGCAATAAGAGCGTTAACTAGGTTTGAAGGAAGTTCTTTATATGTAATAGGGGTTCTATTGTCATTAAAATAATATTTTCCCAAGATCTCCCCATCTGATGAAATAATTTGAGTTGCCAAATTTGTATTTGGGTTTTCTAACTGTTCAAATTCTGGCATTTCTCCAAAATAGCCATTCCCGGCTAAAATAAATAAGGAGAAAAATGAGATTAATCCTGACAGCAATAGTATCCAGTATATTTTTATTAGACGCCTCTTTTTCATTCCTATTAGTATTGATTCAATTTAATGTGACCTGCTCTTCCTTTTTTAAAAATTTTGTTACTATTCTGTTTTCCTTTTCTGAGCTCTTTCTGCTCTTGATACGAAAGTTGAATTGTTTTGTTACAATCATCCGAACAACAGGTGTTCATTTTTTCTTGACAATTTTTACATTGAATAAACAATAGGTGACAAGCCTCGTTTGCACAATTTACATGAGTGTCCGCAGGTGATCCACACTGGTGACAACTAGAGACAATCTCATCAGATATTCTTTCACTTTTCCTTTCATCAAAAACAAAATTTTTGCCTAAAAAATTATTTTCCAGTTTATTTTGTTTTACCTGTCTGGTATATTCTATAATTCCTCCTTCGAGTTGGAATACATTTTGTATTCCTTTGTGTTTCAAATACGCACTTGCTTTCTCACATCTTATACCTCCAGTACAATACATTAAATAATTCTTTTCTTTACCATTTTTTTCTAATTGGTCATCAATCACTTCAAGAGATTCTCGAAATGTATCAACGTCAGGCTTAATAGCTCTCCTAAAAAATCCTATTTCACTTTCATAATGATTTCTCATATCAATACATACTGTATTATCATCATTTAACATCTGATTAAATTGCTCCGCATTTAAATGATCACCAATTTTTGTAACATCAAACGAATTGTCATCTAACCCATCTGCCACAATTTTTTCTCTAACCTTAATTGTCAGTTTTAAAAACGATTTACTGTATTGTTCAATTGCTAGATTTAGTCTTATTTCATTAAGTGGAGTTAAACTTTTTAGAGACTCCTTAAATTTATTGTAGTTTTCTTTTGGGACAGATAGTTGTGCATTTATCCCTTCTTTAGCAACATATATTCTTCCCAGCACATCTAGTTTAGACCAAACAATAAAAAGGTGGTCTCTAAACAGATTTGGATTTCCAAGCTTAAAATACTTATAAAAAGATAGCGTTATTCTTTCTTGAGAATTTTCATCAATTATTCTGGCGCGCTCTTCAACACTATGTTTATTGTACAGTTGCATGCTATACTAATATAGAATGCGAAATTACAACTTTTTAATGACCTGCCCCCTTTCAGTCATTCAAACCCTCTTGTTTTGGGCCAACTAAAAGCAATTCTGTTTGTCGACCGTTAATATATCTGAACCCTTCTTTGCCAAAAAAGCCTGGAACCTCCAACATGATTCTTATATCTTTTTCCCATTCAGGAATATAAACTGTTGTATTTAATTCTATTGCATACGCTGTGTCATGTTGAAGAGGATAATCTCCAGTTAGCGGAACACCACCTTGTGAATCCCACATACCAAGAGTTGTTCCGGCAGAATGTCCATAGGTTCCAAGTGGATGAGTGTATATTGATGGTCTTAATCCTTCTGCTTTGCCTTGCTTTAAAGACTTTCTTAATATTTCATTTCCTGTAACACCCAATGCAAAATTATTTGTAAAAATATCCTGTACCCTATTCCCTTCTTTTAATGCATTAACTAAAAAATCTGGAGCATTAGTTTCTCCAGGTTTTAGTACATATCCTAATTCTTGACAATCCGTATTTAGAGTTAAATATGAAATGCCAAAATCACAGTGAAGCAAATCTCCTGGTTGTATTCTATCAAATTTTGATTTATTGTCAAATGCATATAAATCACTAGCATCTTTTCTTTGAACATCAACAGTAGGGTGGAACCATGTGTCAAGCCCTAGATCAACAACCTTTTCACGCATCCACCAAACAACATCGTCAGTAGTGGTAATTCCGGGAGTAATTACTTTTGTTGAAAAAGCTTCTCTAATTATTGCATGACTTATTTCAACTAAATGGGAATAAACAGTCATTTCCATTGCAGTTCTTGTCTCGATCCATGCAATTGCGAGATCTTCTGCTGAAACAATCCTATTCCTGTATTTATTTGGTAGGATATTATAAAGTTGGTCATAATGATATTTACTAAGGCCATCTGCTAAAGACTCATAACTTGATGAGTTTATACCAATCTTATCAGGATCTTGACTAACGATATAGTCCCTTAATGCTTTCCATTGATTAGGTTGCTTATCTTTATCCCAAATCGAAGGGATATTGTCTCCAAAAGGATATCTGGTAATTGCAACTGATTTAAACTCATTAGTTTTAGAGTCTCTTGAAAAAACTAAAATAGTAGTTCTCCTCGCGTTTAACCATGTAGGAGGTAGCATCGTTTTGATTATTGGATCTTCATTATATTCTCTAGTAATAAGAACCCACATATCAATGCTAGTTTTTTTCATCAATGATGGCAATAAATTATTGAACCTGTCCTGCTGAAGGTCGTTAATAAACCCTGCACGATCTTTTAAGGATAGTATTTCCTGAGCTGAAATATTTACACTTAGTGTAAGACTTAAAATTATTAATATCTTTCTCATAGTTTCATAAAATATAAATATAAAAAATATTACTTTAGTGATAAAGGCATCAATATGGCAGACAAAGATTCAAAACTAAAAGCTCTTAAGTTAACGTTAGATAAATTAGACAAAACCTATGGGAAAGGTTCTGTTATGAAGCTGGGGGATCAAACTATAGAAAAGGTAGAAGCAATTCCTTCCGGTTCAATAGGATTGAATCTAGCAATGGGTGTAGGGGGTTATCCTAAAGGGAGAGTCGTTGAAATATACGGTCCAGAATCTTCAGGAAAAACTACACTTTCATTACACGCTATAGCTGAGTGTCAAAAAAAAGGAGGTATTGTTGCATTTATTGATGCTGAACATGCATTTGATCGGTTTTATGCTGAAAAGCTAGGTGTTGATTTAACTGAACTTGTAATTTCTCAACCAGATAATGGAGAACAAGCTCTAGAAATTGTAGATAATTTAATTCGTTCTGGAGCAGTCGACGCAGTGGTAATTGATTCTGTTGCAGCGCTAACTCCAAGAAGTGAAATTGAAGGAGAAATGGGGGATTCTAAAATGGGTTTACATGCGAGATTAATGTCTCAAGCAATGAGAAAGTTAACAGCTTCTATCAGTAAAACAAATTGTACAGTTTTTTTTCTGAATCAGTTAAGAGAAAAAATAGGTGTTATGTTTGGTAACCCTGAAACTACAACAGGAGGGAATGCATTAAAATTTTATGCATCTGTTAGGTTAGATATTAGAAGGTCAACTCAAATAAAGGATTCAGAAGGTGCTGTTTTAGGGAATAAAACAAGAGTAAAAGTTGTTAAAAATAAAGTTGCCCCCCCTTTTAAAACAGCGGAATTTGATATTATGTATGGAGAAGGAATTTCAAAAACAGGAGAAATCTTAGACCTTGGGGTCGAGTATGAAATTATAGAAAAAAGTGGATCTTGGTTTAGTTACGGAGGAACTAAACTCGGTCAAGGAAGAGATTCTATTAAAGTTCTTTTAAAAGATAATCCAGAGCTTATGGAGGAATTGGAAGGGAAAATATTTCAAATTATAAGCAACAATAAATAAATTACTTTTTTTGTAGTTCCCTATATTTATTAGCAGCTTTGAGAGGTGCTTTTTTTGGATCTGCGAGCAGCTCATCTTTCATAATTTTACGAGTTTTATCGATTAATTCTGGTATATCTTCTTCAGTCAAATCATTAACTTCAATTTTATCTAGAACTTTTGCCCTTAACTGTCCTGGTTTCCCAAAAATTGGATGCCAAGGAAATTTTAATTTGCAGTCAAACATAACAATCGGTATTATAGGGAGTTTATTTTCTATTGCTATTTTAAACGCACCATGTTTAAAGTCTGCTAATACTGCTGTTTCATCCAGATAATTTGTTTCAGGAAAAATACATATGTTATATCCTTCTTCTAGCAGTTTGTTCGCTCTGCCATAAACTTCATGTCTGCTTTTTGAGTTAGATCTGTCTACCAGTATAGCAGCTCTCTTATATATATATCCAAAAATTGGGATACCATATAACTCTTTCTTACCAACAAATGTAAATGGTGTTTTATTCAATATAAACATCAGAAAAATATCCATGTAGCTAGTATGATTTGCAATTATTAAACAATTTGTTTCTGTTTTAAGCTTATGTTGATTCTCAAATGAAAGATAAAAGCCGCTCCCATGTAGAATAATTCTAGACCAAAGATTTCTTGCAATCCAAAATAATTTTGCATAGCCTCTGGGCAACATAAGTATTATAACTAAAATGGGGAAATAAAGTATTGTTTGCACGGCAGCTAAAGTATAGAACCAAGCCCACCATATTTTAATGACTAATTTATGCAATGACCTTACCATTATTAAAGTCTAAAATTAACCTCAAAGGTAAGAGGTATTTTGTTTCAAGATGAAAAAAAAATATCTTTGTTGGTATAATTGTCTTTTTATGGCTAAAATTCTCACTGGAGTTCAGTCAACTGGTACTCCTCATTTAGGAAATTTGCTTGGCGCAATAATCCCTTCAATTCAAATGGCAAATATGTCAAATGAAGAGTCCTATTTCTTTATTGCCAACCTACATTCTCTAACACAAATTAAAGATCCTGAAGTACTACAAAAAAATACATTTTCTACTGCTGCTGCCTGGCTTTCATTTGGTTTAGATACTAATAAAGCCTGTTTTTTCAAACAAAGCGATGTCCCTGAAGTTACTGAACTAGCATGGCATTTAAGTTGTTTTTTTCCATATCAAAGATTAACATTAGCTCATTCATTTAAAGATAAGTCAGATAATTTGAAAGATGTTAATGCTGGTTTGTTTTCCTACCCGATGCTTATGGCGGCTGATATTTTAATGTATGATGCGAATATTGTTCCTGTTGGAAGAGATCAACTGCAACATCTTGAAATTACTAGAGATGTAGCTTCTAGGTTTAATAACCTAATGGGTGATACGTTAGTGATTCCTGAACCTAAAATCCAAGAAGAGGCAAAATATGTTATTGGGACAAACGGTGAAAAAATGAGTAAATCTCAAAGCAACACAATTGATATTTTTCTTCCCAATAAAGATTTGAGAAAGCAAATTATGAAAATTAAAACTCAAAGCCTTTCTGTCGAAGATAAAAAGGATCCTAAAGAATGTAATATATTTAAAATTTATTCTTTAATTGCTTCTAAAGAAAACCAAACATCATTAAAAAACCGATATACTTCAGGTGGTTTGGGATATGGTGAGGCAAAGGAAATCTTGTTTAATGAAATCATACAAAAATTTCAAAAAGAGCGAGATTTATATAGCTCATATCATGCTAATAAGGAAAAAGTGGAGATTGTTTTAAAAGATGGCGCAGAAAAAGCGAGAAAACAAGCTCAAATAGTGCTTAAAAGAGTTAGAAGTAGAGTTGGATTTTAATTGTTTTTTTTTAAATTTGATTAATGTCTATTTCTAAGTACATAATAGAACTTTTACATAAACACGATTGTGTTATTATTCCTGGATTTGGCGCTTTTTTAACTAAATCTATTCCTGCGTCACATGATAATAATGTCTTTTCTCCCCCAAAAAAATCCGTCACATTTAATGGAATGCTAAAAGAAAATGACGGATTACTTGCAAATGAAATTAGTGCAAAAGAAAATATTTCGTACAATGCTTCTTTGAAGCAAATTAAGAAGGAAGTTAAAGCTTTATTGTCCTTATTGAAAAGTGATAAAGTTGAAATAGACAATATTGGTGTTTTTCAATTAAACACTGAAAAAAAGATTCAATTCCAACCAAATAAAGATGCCAATTTTGATCCTAACTCATATGGATTAGAAAGTTTTACTAGAAACCCTAGAAAGATTGATGACCCTAAAGAAAAGATTAAAACTTTAAACGTTCCAGATTATGCAATTAAATATGCTGCAATATTAATATTACTTATTGGGATAAGCTCTATTGGTTATATTTCATTTGATGATTATCAAAATGAACAAATGGTTGAATCATTAGCTAATGCTCAAAAAAAGATTCTACAAAATGTTCAAAAGGCAACATTTGATCTTGGAGAGTATTCAAAAATAAATATTCCAATTAAGAAAAGTATTCCCCTTTATAATTCCAATTCAATATATTATAGCGTTATTGCTGGATCTTTTCGATCAATGGACAATGCAAATAATAAATTAAAGTCATTAATTGAGCTGGGCTATGAAGCCTCGTTCACATCAATTAATCCTAAAGGCCTTCACCGTGTTGCATATGCTAGACTTCAAAACAGGAATGAAGCTGTTAAATTAATCACTAGAATAAAGAAAGAAAAGGGTAGTGACGCTTGGTTGTTAATCGAAAAATAAAAACTAAAATTTACTTAACCAGTTCTGCGGATTATCTGGTTTTAACTCATTAAATATGCTAAACTTTAATATAGCCTTTCCTGATGTGATATTTGTAAATATTATTCCTATTTCTTCTCCTGCTTTAATTTTATCTCCTTTCTTAACAAAAACTTGTGATAGGTTCTGATAGTTAGAAATATATTTTCCGTGTCTTATTAAAATTCCTGGATTACCTCCTTTGAAGCCGTAAACAGATAATACCTGTCCTTCAAAGATAGATCTAACTAGTGAATTAGGTGATGTTGCTATCATAATCCCGGTACTGTTTATTGTTGTTGTTCTAACAACTGGATGGGGCTGAGTTCCAAACCTTCTGGTAATTACCCCTTCTTTTAATGGCCAAGGTAATTGACCTTTATTTGACAAAAAGTTTGAAGAAATAATCCTGCCTTCAGGGGTAAGAGCAAAATTATTAACACTTGAATCATTATTATTTGATTCTGATATAGCCAGTCTAATTAATTTTTGAATTTCATTATCAATGAGTTTTGATTCTTTTTCCTTTTGTCTTATTTCAGTCAAATAATTTTTATTGGTTTTTTCCAAATTATTGAATAGTCTGTTCTTTTTTTGTTTTTCTCCTTCAAGTTCTTTTTTAATTTTTTGATTTTCTCCTATTATGACTTCTCTCTTTTTTTTGTTTTTCTCTAATGTATCAATCAATGATGAAATATTATTTTGGGTGAGGACAATTTTATTTGCTTGTTCTTTTCTGTAAGTTGAGTATTGTTTAAAATATTGAAATCTGGTAAAGGCTTGATTGAAATTTCTTGAAGCAAACACATACATTAATTTTATTTTTGAGGATCTTTTCTTGTACGAATTAGAAACTATTGTTGCATATTCATCTTTTAATTTTTTAAGCTCAATCTGTAAATCATAAATTCTATCATTTTTATTTTTTATCTGATTGGATAAGTTTTTTGATTGTTGATTGTTAACCTCTATAAGTTTATTTCTTACAGAAATTTTTAACTCTACATCTTCAATGTTGTCTAAAAGGGTTGTTGTCTTTTGTTTATTTTTAGAAACAAGTACATTAATTTTCTCTATTTCTTTTTTTATAGATAATTTTTGGCCTTCTAATTTTTTTTGTTGTGCACTATAATCCTGTGCAAAGCTATAGTTAAATATAAGAAGTGGAGCTAAGAATAAAATTCTATTGTAATAGTTCATTTATTTTAATTTTTTTATATCCTTCAGGGATTTCAATTGGGAAAGTTAAGTTCTCTGGAAAATCTATTTGACTATACTCCATTGTTATTTTAGATATTTTTCCGTTTTGAATTATTGATATAAATACTTCAGTAGGCATCTTTTTTTCATTGAATGATTTAAAATTATTATACTCAACAACTATCAACGTATTAATTGAACTAAAATATATCCGCTGCTCTTCAAGGTCAAAATTAATCGGATTAAAAAATAGTGTAGGTTGGACGCTCTCTTGATTTTTTAGAGGAGTGAGCACATATTGCGTTGGATTTTGTATGATTTTCCATTTTATTTTGTCTACATCAATAATAGGCTTCCCAAATAAAATATTTTGAATTAATTCTAAGGAAACTGGTGGCAATAATCCTGTGTTGCTATAATTTAAAGGAATATCAATATATGTTCTTTGAAATTTTTCATAGAAAATAAATTGATTTTTTGTTATGAAGGCTTTAGCTATAGGCACAATCATAGAGGCGCTAATCCATAATGCTTCATTTTGCTCTACACGCAAGTTTAAATAAATAGTTTGAATTGTTTTCCCATTATCAAATTCTATTTTTGCTCTATTTCTAATATTTTTAAATTTATTTTCAGATTTTCTTATTTCTTTTAAAACACTTTTTAAATCAAGGCTTAAATCTGATTCACCAGCAGAGGCGCTCTTATTAACTGAGCAACTAGAGAAGATCAGCATAAGAATAAAAATAATTCCTTTATTTATTAACCTATTCATAATCATTGCTCTCTACTTTTGAGTAATCTCCTAAATATATATTCTTAAACTTCCCATCAAAAATTGTATTAGAACCTATTAGTGAATTTTTTAACTCTGTATTACTAATCTTTGAGTTTTCCATTATAATACTTGATGAAATATTAGAATTTTTAATTTCAACATTATCATTTATAGTTACTCCTGGACCTATAGTTGAATTAGAGATTGTAATGTTCTTGCCCATAAAAACAGGTTCGATAACTTCTACACTTCCTTCCTTTTTATACCCTACAGGTTCAGGGGTCAACAATGTTAGCATCTTAGAGTTTGAGTTAATAATTAATTTTGGTGTGCCACAATCCATCCAGTTTTCTAAAATTTGTGATTTAAATATATAGTCCTTTTCAATCATCTTTTCAATTCCAAAATTTAATAAATATTCTTCTCCTGGACTTAGTTTTTGATTTAGATAGGGTCTAAGCTCTTCTCTTAAAATTGCAGCGTCCTTAAAATAATATATTCCAACTACTGCTTTATTTGATATATAAGTTTCTGGCTTCTCAACCAGTTCAATTATATTAGATTTACTATTTAAACGCACTACACCATAGCTAGATGGGTCTTTTACTTCCTTAACCCAAATTAACCCATCTACTTCATCGTTAATAGTTAATCTTCCATGTATTAATGTGTCTGCATAAGCTATAATTGCAGGGCCGTTTAAAGAGTCTTTAGCACACATAATTGCATGGCCAGTTCCTAACTTTTCAATCTGTCTATATATTTTTGTTTTTGCATTATATTGATTTGAAATGTCTTCAAGTAATTTGATTATTTTATCATCAAAATAACATTCATCACCAACTATATAAATTATTTCTTCAATTTTTGTGTTTATTGATAATGCAATCTGGTTAATTAAATGGGAAACAATAGGTCTTCCCGCAACATTAATTAATGGCTTTGGTGTTTTTAAGGTAAATGGTTTAAGCCTAGCACCCCTGCCTGCCATTGGAATAAAAACTTTCATTTAGTAGTGTTTTTCCAAAAATACAAAAAAGTGAAGGATGTAAAGTTAAAAACTATTTTATGAATTTAGAGCTTCGGCCCCACCAACAATCTCTAATATTTCATTAGTTATGGCAGCCTGTCTTGCTTTATTGTATGTTAGCTTTAATTGATCTCTTATTTCTGATGCATTATCTGTTGCTTTATGCATTGCGGTCATTCTTGCTCCATGCTCTCCTGCAATAGAGTCAGAGATTGCTTTAAACAACTGAACAACTAGTGCTTTTGGTATTAATTCATTTAAAATCTCTGACTGTGATGGTTCAAAAATATAATCCCTTGAAGCTTGAGCTGTTGATTCTTCTGCGTCTTCTTCAATTGGAAGATATGGTTCAATTGTTAGATGTTGAGATGCCGCATTCTTCGAGTGATTATAAACCAATATTATTTCATCATAACTTTCATTAGAAAACTTTTCCATAAATAACTCGGCTATTTTCTTAACATTTTCATACGAAAATTCATCATAAACAGAATTAAAAGAATCAATTACATTATTTTTTTTAGATAAGATATCTCCTCCTTTTTTCCCTATACAAATAATTTCCACTTTTTTAGAGAGATATTTTGTTTCAATAAGTCTGGAAACTTCTTTAATTACATTGGAATTAAATCCTCCACAAAGACCCCTATTAGAAGTTATGGCAACCACCAAAATTTTCTTAATTGATCTTTGTATGAAAAATGGACTATCTAGTGACTCGCCTGAAGTAGAAATGTTTTGTATTAATCCAGATAATTTATTTGAGTATGGAAGAGTTGCTGAAATTGAGTCTTGAGCTTTTTTAAGCTTAGCAGCAGAGACCATTTTCATTGCATTTGTTATCTGCATCGTAGAAGATACAGAGCTAATCCTATTTCTTATCTCTTTTAACCCAGACATTTAAAAGGTTTTTGCAATTTTTTCTGAAACTGTTTTTAATTGATCCATTTCTTTATCAGATATTTTTCCTGACTTTAACTCACTAAGTAGCTTTTTGTGATTTTTCTTTAGTTCTTGTAAAAAGCTTTCTTCAAAAGCTTTTACCTTATCTACTGGAACATCCTTAAGTAAATTTGCAGATCCAGCATAAATGATTGCAATTTGATCCTCAACTTTAAAAGGATCATTTTGATTTTGTTTTAAAATCTCAACATTTCTTCTTCCCTTCTCAATAACATTAAGTGTTACTGCATCTAAATCTGATCCGAATTTAGAGAAAGCTTCAAGTTCTCTATATTGTGCTTGATCTAGTTTTAGAGTTCCTGCAACTTTCTTCATTGATTTAACTTGAGCTGATCCTCCAACCCTAGAGACAGAGATTCCAACATTAATCGCTGGTCTAACACCTGAGTTAAACAGGTCCGATTCTAAGAAAATTTGACCATCAGTAATAGAGATAACATTTGTTGGGATATAAGCCGTAATATCTCCAGCTTGAGTTTCTATAATTGGCAATGCTGTTAATGAGCCTCCTCCTTTAACTTTGGATTTTAATGCTTCTGGAAGATCATTCATTTTCTTAGCAATCTTCTCATCAGCAAGAATTTTTGCTGATCTCTCCAATAGTCTTGAATGAAGGTAAAAGACATCTCCAGGATAAGCCTCTCTTCCAGGAGGTCTTCTTAACAATAATGACACTTCTCTATATGCAATCGCTTGCTTAGACAAATCATCATAAATTATTACAGCAGGTCTTCCCGTGTCTCTAAAGTATTCCCCTATACAAGCTCCCGCAAATGGAGCATACACTTGCATTGGTGCAGGGTCAGATGCGTTTGCAGCTACCACAACTGTATAATCTAAAGCTCCTTTTTCTTCAAGCGTTTTTGTTATAGCTGCAACAGTAGATGCCTTTTGTCCAATTGCCACATAAATACAAAATACTGGATTCCCTGCATCATAAAATTCTTTTTGATTTATAATTGTATCAATACAAACTGTTGTTTTTCCTGTTTGTCTATCTCCAATTATTAATTCTCTTTGCCCTCTCCCGATAGGAATCATTGCATCAATTGATTTAATCCCTGTTTGTAATGGTTCGTTAACCGGTTGACGATATATTACTCCTGGTGCCTTTCTCTCTATTGGCATTTCAAGTAGTTCTCCTTTTATAGGACCCTTTCCATCAATTGGATTTCCTAAAGTATCAACTACTCTTCCGAGAATTCCATCTCCAACATTTATTGACGCTATTTGCTTTGTTCTTTTTACTGTTTGACCTTCTTTAACCTCTCTAGATGAACCAAATAAAACAACACCCACATGATCTTCTTCCAAGTTTAGGACCATTCCTTGAAGTCCGTTTTCAAATGACACTAGCTCACCATACTCTGCATTGGAGAGGCCATATACTCGTGCTATTCCATCTCCTACCTCTAGCACTGTTCCTATTTCATCAAATTCAGAAAGGATGTTTGCTGAATCTAATTGTTGTTTAAGTAAAGCTGAGATTTCAGCTGGTTTTATTTTTTGCATTTTATTTAATTTAATTATTTCGTGTAAGTTGTTTTTGCATTTTATTTAATTTCTTCTTAGCGCTTGCATCAAATTGGATATCGTCAAAATCAAGGACAAAGCCTGCTATAATCTTTTTATCAATTTTTTTCTTTAAGTTAATTTTTCCCTTTTTAATTGAGGCTAAGTATTTAACAACCTCTTCTTCTAAATCAATTGATATTGGAACTGCAGAAGTTATACTTGCTTCAATTATTCCTTGTCGTTTAGAATATAGTGCATTAAAACTCTCTGCAATATTTTTAAGCTGATCTATCCTGTTGTTTATTGTAAGGAGGTGAATTAAATTAATTATATTGGGATGTGAATCTCCAATAATCTTTATTATTAAATTTCCTTTATCATCTTTTGAAATAGTAGGATTTAACAAATAGTCTGACAATTCACGAGAATTAATAAGCAAATTATTGACGCTGTTTATCTCAGAATAAGTTTCTTCAAGTTTGTTGCCCTCTGTTGCAGATTCAATTAAAGCTTTGGCATATCGTTTTGATGCTGTTTTTGAATACATTATTAATTTTTACTTTGGTCATCTAGAAGTTTATTAATATAATCTTCATGGTTATTGTTTTTTTCCATTTCCTTATCAATAACTTTACTTGCTATATCAACTGATAAATTTGCTACTTGATTTTTTATCTCATTCATAGCAGCTCTTTTTTCATTATCAATTGATTGTTTAGCTTGATCAATAATTTTCTCAGCTTCAACTTTAGCATCAGCTTTAGCTTGATCAATGATTTCTTTACCAGATTGTTTAGATTGTTTGAGCATTGCGTCGCTTTCAACTCTAGCTTCTTGGAGAATCTTTTTGTTTTCAGTTTGGAGCGACTCCATTTCCTTTTGTGCTTCTTTGGCAGAATTCAAAGAGTCAACGATAGTCTTTTCTCTTTCGTTCACCGCGTCTAATATTGGCTTCCAGGCAAATTTTCTTAACAAGAAAATCAATCCTACAAATAATATCAGTTGCCAAAAAAACAGACCTAATGAAAACTCATTTATTAATTTTTCCATAAGATTTATATACGTTTAGTTAACAGCAAATAAGGCAGCAAATGCTATCCCCTCTACTAGTGCAGCAAGAATAATGGCAGCAACAAGTATTGTGTTAGATGCATCTGGTTGTCTTCCAATTGCTTCCATGGCACCTCTACCTATTCCTCCAATTCCAAGTCCAACTCCAATGATTGCGAGTCCTGCTCCGATAATTTTTGGTATTTCCATTTTTAATTTATTTATTAGTTATACATTAATTTAATGATCGTCTTGTTGAATTGCAAATCCAAAATATAAAGCAGATAATAGCGTAAAAATATAGGCTTGTAACAATGCTACTAAAAGCTCAATAATAGATACAAAAAAAACAAGAACTAGTGATAAACCTGATCCTACTAGATTTTTAAAAATAAAAATTAATCCAATCAAGCTATATAATAAAATATGTCCGGCCAAAATATTTGCATACAATCGAAGCATTAAAGTAAAGGGTTTTATGAAAATCCCTAATAATTCGATTGGAGCAATAAGTGGCTTAAGGATCACTGGTACTCCAGGCATCCAAAAAATATGTTTCCAATATGTTTTCTTTGCAGTTATGTTAGTAATTAAAAAAGTTATTAAAGCTAAGCAAAATGTTACTGCAATATTTCCCGTTACATTAACTCCGAGAGGAGTAAGTCCTAACAAGTTAAGAAACCACACAAAAAAGAATAGCGTAAGAAGAAAGCTCATATAGTTTTTATACTTTTCCTTTCCAATGCTTGGGATAGCTATTTCATCTCTTATATATATAACGAGAGGCTCAAAAAAACGTCCAATTCCTGTCGCAATCTTATTATTCTTACTATATGTTTTTGCAAGAGAAACAAATAACAAAATCATTAATAGGGAAACAACAATAATGGTAAAAACACTTTTTGTAATTGAAAGATCAAGAGGTTTTGAGTTAATTACATTTCCCTCATCGTTATATTCAATTAATCCTTGGGAATTAGTTTCATAAATTTTCCCATGGTAAAGTTTATAGTATTTGTCTCCTGCATTTACAAGCTTTTTTCCATGATCCAGTTTTGATGAAAGAAAAACTTTTATTCCTTTATCAACCAAAATAACCGGTAGAGGAAAGTCTATATAAATTTTTTCTCCTGTTTTTTTATCTTTTGTTGAAAAAAGTGAAAAATAATGAGAATCCTGAACGTGATGGTTTATGTATTCCGTAATTTCTTCCTGCAGAGACAATTCTTTCTTTTCTTCTTCAATTGCATAACTATAACTTGAAGATAGAGCTATCAAAATTGTTAGAGAGAATGTCTGAAAATTTTTTATCATTCTTAAGCTTTGCAGATTAAGTTTTTCGCGACAAATGTAAGGTATAAATAGAAATTTTTATAATGATTTTAGATCAAAATATCAAAAAGTTATTTAAGATCTTTTGTTTGAAAAATTATAAGCCAAATAATAACGATAATAGCAATAATAGAAAACAACAAAGTATAGATGTCAAGTCCCCAAAAAGTAATACTATCTAGATAAAAGCCTGCTTGCAAGAAAACGTACATGATAACTCCTATTTCAACTGCTAGGCCAGAAAAAATCAACCAAGATTTAGGCTGTTTTTTCACGTGAATCAGAGAAATTAGTGATTTTTTTCAACCCTCCTGAATCTTCTTTTTCTTCTTTCATTGAAGATTTTGCATTGAAAATTGCTCCGGATTCTACTATTAGCTTTGATATGGTAACGTCCCCTTCAACTGAACCCGTAGACTCAACAGATAATAAATCCTTTACTTGTATGGTTCCTGTGAAATTCCCTGCTATATCCGCTGAGTTACAAACTATAGTTCCATTAATGCTTCCCTTCTCGCCAATTACAACCTTTCCTTTTGTTTCAATAGATCCTTCAAAAGCTCCATCAATTCTAAAGTCAGATTCAGAAACAAAGTTTCCAACAAAAGTTGTGTTCTTTTCTATTGTATTACAGCCAGCTGATAAATCAAAATTTTTCATCTTATTTTAAATAAGGGCGATAAATCTACGATAATATTTTTAATTAATAGATAATTTATTATTAATATTGCCCATAAAATCAATGTCAGTATGGCAAAAAAAGTTAAAATAACTTGTGACAATATCGACTATAATATAGAAACCTCTAAGGATAGAACAATTTTAGAATTAGCTCTTGAAAATGACATTGATGCCCCGTATTCATGTCAAGGCGGCATTTGTAGTACTTGTGTTGCACGACTTATTAAAGGGTCTGTTACAATGGATAACAATCAAATACTGACAGATGATGAAGTTGAGGGGGGGCTTATATTAACTTGTCAATCTAGAATAACTTCAAATCAGATTGAGGTTAGTTATGATGATATTTAGCAGTGTCTAAAATTTCTAATGTTTTTTCTATAACTTTTTTAGGCTCAATAGATCTGAATGCAGATTCATAATTTTTAGGAATTTTGTCTCCAAAAATAGATGTAGGAATTTCAGGATAGTCGTTACGATCCACTGTTAATGAATGCTCAATTGGTTGGTCAAAAGGTTTAAAGCCACAAAATGGGTGAGTTAAACCCCATAAGCTTAGAACTGGGATACCGCAATTAGCAGCAAGATGTCCATTAGCTGAATCCATAGAAATCATAACATCTAAATAATACATAATATTAATTTGTTGAGTTAGTGAATATTTTCTTGACATATCGCTTACATTGTTATACGCATTTTCCCAAACTCTTAATTGTTCTAAGTTGTCCTCTCCTCCTCCAAAAAGAAAAACAAAGTAATGCTTTTGCAAATAAGCTATTACTTTTTGCATATGATCTAATGGATAGGTTTTTCCCTCATTAGAAGCAAAAGGAGCTATTCCAATTATTTTGTTGCCTAGATTAATTCTTTCTTCTAAATAAGAATCCTTTAAAAGGGGTTTATTGGGATATTCATGATTGTTTAAATCTACTGGAAACCCTAGTTTTCTAAAAACTTCACAATATCTAAAATGCATTGGAGTTAATGGCTGAAAAACTTTATTTCTTTTTCTAATTAATTTTTTCCTTTGCCTTCTTCCTTTATTAATAGATGCAACTTTATACAAACTCAATCTAAAAAAGAAATTTAAAATAAATGTTCGTATAACAAAATGAAGATCTGCAATTCCAATTATTCTTTCTTTTTTAAGCTCTTTATATAGTATGAATATTCCTTTCAGTCCTTTATACTTTGATTTAAAATCAACTCCTTTAAATGTTAAATTAGGGAACTCTAAAAAAAGAGGGTTTACAAAATGTCGTGAAACAAAAATTATTTTTTGATCTGGATATATTTGATAAAACGATCGTAAAACTGGGACTATCATCGAAATGTCACCAAAAGAAGAAAATCTATAAACAAGTAATGATTTATCTTTTTTCTCCTTCATTCTTTTTATATAATATAGGATTTAAAGATTCATCATTATACATCTTCATTTGTTTGTATCCTTTCATTTTTTTGTCGCCTTTTGATATATCACTAAGAAGAGCATCGATAGCATAGCTCAAATCTTGTCTTTGCTCAAGAAGAACATCAAGTTTCTGCTTACATGAATTTTTATGATCTTCACTGGCGTCTTCTCTCCTATATTCTTCATCCATATGATATATTTTAAGCACCAAAATAGAAAGGCGGTCTAGAGCCCATGCTGGGCTTTCTGAATTTATTGAAGCATTTTCTTTTGGAATAGTCTGTGAATATTTGTTTAAAAAATATGAATCAATATATTCTACCATCTCTGTCCTCTCTTGATTTGACTTGTCTATCTTTCTCTTGATATCCATCCCTTTGTCTGGATTAATATTTGGATCTCTGATTATATCTTCATAGTGCCACTGAACAGTATCTATCCAATTTTTTTTGTATAAAAGATGAGAGAGGGAAGATTCAGCATATGGGTTTTTAATAGGCTGGTTAATATTATCATGTTTATGATAATCAGCTACTGATTGTTGAAAAATGCCAAGAGCTGAATTACTTATTTTATTTTCATCCATATTGTTTGCTAATTTAGAACAAATGTAAAAAGCAAAACGCTAATAATTAGCGAAATAAAGATAAAGTTTGCAAAAGAAAGGCTCTTTTTCCATAACAAAAGATGATGAGTATAATAGGTTAGCGGTAAAGATAAATAGTGCAATTCAATGCCTGACAGAGGGTTAACAAATGCGATCACGGATAGTAATGTCCCAAAATAAAACAACCCATCATAATCAAGTGTTTGAATATCATGGCTGGATTTTTTTCGAAAAAGTAACAGAAGAGAGCACATAAATAAAAAAAAGACATATAGTAACGCTGGATTATAATAGATAAAAGACAGATTAAATTGATTTGAAAATGATAACTTTTTTAGTGATAAAATCGAGGAAAAAAATAAGGCATCGACGTCAAAGACCAAAAAGATGGTATATGTAGTAAAAAACAAAAGAATAGGGATTATAATAAATACCCCCAGCTCTTTTGAGTTAATAGATTTTTTTGAAAAGGCAAGGCCAATTAATAGAAATAGTAACAAAAAAAGATGCTCAATAAATAGAATTGATGAAATCGAAATCAGAAGTATACTGTCAAATAATAAAATCATTGATCGATTGCTGGTTATTGTATTTCTCTTTTCAACATACTCTCTAAAAAAAGACCATCCTGAGAAAAACAATGCAGGGCAAAGCAATAGCCTTAGATCTAAACTTTCAACTGGAAATGATAATACTATTAGGGGATACATCAACATATAATAATTTGATCTAGCCCCAATACGCGCAAACTTAAAAACTCTGCCAATTGCTCGAATCGTAATGATCAGTATTGCTAAAATCAGTAAAAAGTTTAAGCTTTTCGTTTGAAATGAAAGCCATGTTGCTGTCAAATTTGAGTAATTATATGAGATTAAGCATAGGAGTAGAGCTGAAACAGTTATTGAAACATAGGAATATTGTTTAAAAACCTTTGCAATCATTTTTAAAATATTAATTTTGCAATATACAACAGATATCGTGGTAAAAGATTTTTTTTATACTATAGCATGGATTTTTGATGAAATCTTATTTCTTCCTTTTGATTTTTTAAGAACCCTCCAATTTGACAGCTGGTTTTTAGCAAATATTATGAGTTGGGGTTTTCTTTTACTTGGCCTAATGGGTGCTGTATATTGGATCCGGGAGCTTAAACAGTTTGATGATAATGGAGAAGAGAATAGAGATCTTACCGCTCATTCATTTTTATAAATCAAACCCAATGTCTTTGCGATAATACATTTCTTTAAAAGAGATTTTTTTTATCTCTCTGTAACAATTTTCTGTTGCTTTTTTGAGAGTCTCGCCAAAAGACGTAATTGCTAAAACTCTTCCGCCATTAGTCAATGTGCTATTGTTTTCGTTCTTTGTCCCTGCATGAAACACTAGCGATTCATTTGCGTCATTTAGTCCAATAATCGGAAAATACTTTTGATAGGTTAAAGGATATCCTCCAGAAACTAACATTACAGTTGACGTAAACCTAGGGTCAATCTCTAAATTTAGTAGAGCAAAATTCTCTGTTCCCAAAGCTAAGAAGAGTTCAAGAACATCTGATTTAATTCTAGGGAAAACCGCCTCTGTTTCTGGATCACCCATTCTTACGTTATACTCTATTACATAAGGCTCGTCTTTTACTTTAATTAAGCCTATAAAGATAAAGCCCTTGTATTCCATATTTTCCTCTTGGATACCCTTGATAGTGGGGAGTATAACTTTTTCTTTTATTTTCAACTTAAACTCCTCGTCTACAAAGGGAACTGGCGAAACCGCTCCCATTCCCCCAGTATTAAGACCAGTATCTAATTCTCCAATTTTTTTATAATCTTTTGCCATTGGAAATACTTTATGCTCTTTCCCATTGGTTAAAACAAAACATGACAATTCAATTCCATCAAGAAATTCTTCAATCACAACACTCGAAGAGGCTTTGCCAAACTTGTTCTTTAATACCATGTTATCAAGCTCTAACTTTGCTGTATTTAAGTCATTTACAATTAATACCCCTTTTCCCGCAGCAAGTCCGTCAGCTTTTAAAACATAAGGTGGTCGCATCTTTTCAAGAAATCTATATCCACTTTTAATATTGTCTTTTGAAAAAGTTGAATATTTTGCTGTGGGTATTTTATATTTTTTCATAAATTTTTTTGCAAAATCTTTACTTCCCTCTAATCTTGCCGCAGATTTTCCAGGAGCAATAACGATAACATTGCTTAAGGCTTTATCCTTTTTGAAAAAATCATAAATCCCTTTAACAATTGGGTCTTCTGGACCAACAAAAACAACTGAAATTTCATTTGACAAAACGACATTCTTTATGTGTTCAAAATCATTTATGTCACCTGCAACATTTTCTCCTATTTTTTCAGTTCCTGCATTTCCAGGGAGAATAAAAACTTTTGTGCATTTTTCACTTTTCAAAATAGCTTGTGCAACAGCATGCTCTCTTCCTCCTCCTCCTAGTATTAAAGTTTTCATGTTATGTGTATAAAAAAGTGATGATTTTCTCTTCTATCTCTTTGGAATAACTCTTATGCTTCATCTCTACGCTTATAGAATCTAAATTAAGCATTCTAATCTCTTTTAGCTTTATTGATTTAAAAAAAGAGGTTAGCCCGCTTAGTCTGGACTTGTGGTTGATGTGTTCTAAGCCATCGTCAATAAATATTACTTTTTTATCCATTGCAACGGCTGGAAGAGCAGAATGAATTCTGGAAGTAATAACTATTTCAGAGTTTGCAATTTTTTTTAACATTGATTTTGCCTTTTTAATTCCTTCTGAATGTGAAGATATTTTTTCTTCAACTATTTGATTAATAAACTCTGCTTCGTAATTCTGATTGTTTAACCATTTTCTAAAAATATAATTTTTGAATTGATAATTAAAAAATTTATATGGCCACTTTATGAAAGATATTAAAGCTTTTAATACTCCTTGGTTGTGCCTAATGCTTGGTTTAAGTCTATCGAAAGCTCCTATGATTAGGATTCGTTTATCTTTATATGAGGAATCCATAAAATCCCGCTTCTTCAACGTTAATGTAACACATGATGAAAAATATGTTTCAATGTTGTGTTGTTGTAAAAGGGTTTGAGTGTATTTGTCTCTACAGCCAATCGGCTGATATTGTTTTAAATAATCAATTGTTTTAGGATTAAGAAACTCTTTTTCTATAGATGGGTTAATATGAAAAGAAATAAAAATAGGATCAATATGCTTAGAGGGAGGAAATTTTAGTGGATTCTCCATAAACCATCCATTTATTATCGTTTTGGTCTTTTTCCCTTTATAATTATTTAAGCTCTCCCTCTCTAATATCGTGTAGCTCTGATTAATTAAGTTTATAACGGAAAGCGTTTGAATATAATCCCCAATATTTTTAGAGTTTAAACACCCTATAACCCCTACATTCATGTCATTTTTTTAGCTTGTTCATAAAACGTTTTTTTCTATAGGAAATATGAAAATGGTTAATAATTCTTTGTCTTGCCTTAGAGGCATTGATGTCGTTGTTGTTTAAAATAAACTGTATAACCGTTTCAAGGGAGTTTGATTTATTAAATATCAAACCTGTTTCTCCTATGACGTGAGGTATTCCAAAATACGCGGAACCAATTGGTGTACATTCACAAAGCATTGCCTCACATAATGAATTAGGTAAGCCTTCTAGTCGAGATCCTTGAAAATAATATCTATGATTACTATAAATCTCACGTAATTGAGTTTGTGTTTTTATCCCCATAACGTTTACATTCCCAGATAGTTCTATATAATCTGAAATTTTAATCCCTGCCTCTCCTACTATTGTGAAATTATAATTTGGAATTCTTTTTGCGATTTCATTGAAAAGAGAAATTCCTTTTATGTCTAACACTCGTTGTGAATTAAAAAATGCAACAGTTACTACTGAATTGCTTTTTTGTTGTTTTATGTTTTTCCAAAACTTTGAGTCATACCCAGTGGGAACCTCTTTAATATTTATCATGTCCTGCTTTATAATATTTCGTATTCCAGAAATTATTCCATTATCGAAATATGCTTGTTGGCATCCAAATTCTAATGTCTTGTGGACAACCCAAATTTCTTGTGCAAATCTATAATTAAGTTTTGCTACAACCGTGCGGAGACCCTTTTTATAAAAAAGGCCATGTTTGGATTGCTTGTCTACAATTGCATCATAGCCCCCAACTATTAATATGCTTTTTTTCATAAATATTCTCGCAAGAAGAAGGGGAAAAAAAGAATGGTAGTCATTAAACCAACAGACTAAAAGTGATGATTTATAAAGGGTGCTCAAGCTCAAAAAAATCTCTCTTAATCTGTTTATAAAAAAATATAAATTTTTTAGTGGTGGGGAGTATATCTCTATAACTCTTGAGTTTAGATCTTTTAGAATTATTAGATCTGTTTCAACAAAGCTTCTTTTAACTGAATAAACAAATGTGATGTTCGTCTTCAAGTGTCAGTATAATTTTAATTCATCGACAATTTTTCTATCATTTGAAAGCCTTGGCACTTTGTTTTGGCCTCCTAGTTTGCCAATAGATTTCATGTAATTTTTAAACCCATCTCTCTCGATCCTTCTAATTACCAGAGGCCTAATGATGCTTCCTGCTACAAGATCATCATAGTAAATGTTTAAGCGTCTCATGTGGTCGTCTAAATCGTTTGAAAAATTTTGAAGATTCCCTGGTGGTTTTTCAAAATCTATATACCACTCATGATGAGATAGTCCATGCTCTGGTTTTATCTTAGGCGCCACAGTAAATTCTTTAATAATTATATCTGTATTGTTGAGAGCTCTGCTTAATGCTTTTTCAACTTCTTCTGCAATTACATGCTCTCCAAATGCAGACAAATAGTGCTTAACCCTTCCTGTTACAATTAGCCGATATGGCTTTAATGACGTAAACTTAACTGTGTCGCCAATATTATACGCCCAAAGTCCTGCTGATGTTGAAATGATTAATAGATAATTCACGTTTAATTCAACACTCTCTAAGCTTAATCTTTCATATTCTCCTTTTAAAAAATCTTCTGTCTTTATAAACTCATAAAAGATGTCGTTATTTAAAAGCAGTAGTAGGTCTGGCTCTTTTTCTGTAAACTCGTCTTGATAACCAAAAAAGCCTTCTGAAGCTGGAAATGTAGCCAAAGTGTCGATCTTTTTTCCAAACAGTCTTTCAAACATTTTCTTGTAGGGTTCGTAGCTTACCCCCCCGTATACATATAATGAAAGTTCTGGAAAAACTTTGCTTATACTAGTTTGTTGTTTGGTTATAATTTTTTCAAAATACATTTGTACCCAAGAAGGGATTCCGGCAATTATTGTCATTTTTTTTCCTACCGTCTCTTCTATTATTTTCTCTACTTTTTCTTCCCAATCTTCAATACAGTTTGTCTCCCATGTCGGCATTCGGTTTTTTAAAAACAGTTTTGGAATATAATGTGCGCTAATACCTGATAAGCGCCCTATAAAGATTCCATTCTTTTTTGTTAGCTCGGGACTTCCTTGCAAAAACATGTGCTTTCCGTTTATTGATTTATAATTTTTAGATTTAAGAAAGTAATTTAATAGTGCGTCTTGAGCTGACTTTATATGTGTTTTTATAGACTCTTTAGTTATCGGGATATATTTGGTTCCTGAAGTTGTTCCGCTTGTTTTTGCAAAATATAATGGTTTTCCTGGCCAAAGAATATCTTTCTTTCCGCCAACAACTTGGTCTATATAATTTTTCATCCCTTCATAATCTCTAACAGGAACTTTTTGTTTAAATGTTTCATATGATAAAATTTCAGAAAACCCATGATCTGTTCCAAATTTAGTTTTTATAGATTTTGAAATTAATTTATGAAAAGTTTTATTTTGATATTTAATTGGATTTGTAATCCACTGTAGATTTTTTTTTCTAATAAGTTTTGCATATAATAATGCTATAATTGTTTTCATTTAATTAGAATTCTATAAAATCCAAAGGATCAACAGGGTCTCCCTCAAACCATAGCTCAAAATGAAGATGTGGACCGCTAGTTAGCTCTCCAGTGTTTCCAGAAAAACCAATAACTTCTCCTCTTCTTACATATTCTCCTTGGGTTTTAGACAAAGAAGAGTTGTGTTTATATACAGAGGTTAATCCGTTTAAGTGTTCAATTATAATAACAAAACCTGTTTCTGATGTCCATTCTGCAAAAAGCACTCTTCCTTCACTAACTGAATAAACAGCAGAGTTTTCAGGAAGGGTAATATCAACTCCAAAATGCTTTTCCTGTAAACTAAATTCTGATGAAATTCCTCCGTCAGCAGGATTAAACAAAACGGCACTTAATTGCTCTACATTAATATTTGTTAGGTTATATTTGTCCTCTTCTTCAACAATTGCGCGCAAAATTGAATCTTCTGCATTTATGTTAACAAAATCTAAATCATTTGCTGTATATGCTTCTAAAAGAGAGTCTTTAGATAAATCTTCAAAATCGATTTTGCCTGATAGTAAATTTTTCAGAGAAGAGATGTAGTTGTTCTGAATTGAATATAAAGTTTCAAGCGAATCCAGCTTTATTGCATTATTAAGAGAGGTGATCCTTAGTTCTGTACTGGCGTATCCTCTAAAATACTCTTTAAGTGGTGTAAAATATATAATCAAAAATACTGCAGACAATATAACAGAAAACCCAAACAGAGAAACAAGAATTATTTTTAGCCTCGAAGCAGAAAAAATTTTTCTTTTTTTTAATGTCTTTTCATTTACAACAACAAGATGAAAAGATTCTAATAATTTGTTTATTCTGAACGTTTTATTCTTTTTAACCATTAGAGCAAAGATATATTAAGTTCGTCTAACTGGGTGATATCTTATTTATAAATTGAGTTTAAAAAAAATACTTTAAATTTGTCTAAAATCAATTTTAAATGATCTTATTAAATTTTATTCTTGGTGCTATTGGGCCTGGACAAGTTGTTATAATTGTTGCAGCTCTTTTATTGCTCTTTGGAGGGAGAAAGATTCCAGAGCTCATGAAAGGATTAGGTAGTGGTATAAAAGAGTTTAAAAAAGCCTCTAAAGAAGAAGATGACGAAGAAGAAACTGAAGAGTAATCTTTTTTAACTACTATTTTGTTGGCTTTAAAGTTGTAATTATACTATTCAGCTCAAACATATAATTTCTTTTGCTTTCGGTTGGGGCAAATGCAAATCCTTCTAGAACAATATATCTTTTGTTTTGAGTGTCTTTTACTACATAGTTTATAAAAGGTCCCGCCATATAATCATTTTCAACCTCCCAAGTCCCTTTCGTTAGGATTGTTTCTAATCCATTTAATTTTGTTCGATAATAATAAGGCCTGTATGCTTTTTCTGTAATCATGTATGATTTTGGAAGCCTTCCTGGAATATATATCTTGCCTATCGAATCTCTGATTTCAGGAATTCTTTTTTCAATTATTTTTAAATCCGTATCTGGTGGAAGCGAATAAACAATTAGATTAAGATGGCCTTTGAAAACTTGTTTTTCTATCCAAAGAAAATTTGTTGTGTCTTTAACAGTTGTGTAAGCTGATGGGTACTTTAACGTTAAACCAAACCTGTTTACAAGCTCTTTTTCTTTATTAAGAGACTTGGAAATTCTTCTTATTTTTTCTTTTCTTTCATTTTCAGCAAATGTTCTTAATATTAGATCTTTGTTTTCATCAAGATAAAAACCCATAACCTCTTGATCTTCTCCTGATATTAAAGCAACTACTTGAGGTTTTGCCCAGGGGTTTTCAAGAAGATTGATTTTGTTTATCGTGTCTTTTGAAAAAATTATAACGTTTCTGCTGTTTCTAGCAAAGCCACTAAATGCTTTTGGGGGTATATAATATGTGTCATATTTTGGCTCATCAAAAGGCAATCCTTCATAGGGAGCCTTAAAAACGCTTCTTACTTGGTCGCCTAGTTTTCCTTCCCATAATTGCTCCTGCATTACAACAGTTAAGCTATTGATATTTCCGTTTGATTCTGAAACATAGGTTCTTTTTGTGGAAGAATTACATGCTGCTATTACAAAACTAAACGCAATAAAAAAACTTAGATTGTTTGTCTCTCTTTTAATTCTTTTTTTTTCTATCATTTTAATTCAATGCTTTTACTCCTGGGAGTTTTTTTCCTTCAAGGCTTTCTAACATAGCTCCTCCTCCTGTTGAAATATAGTTAACCCAAGATTCTTTTCCAAACTTCTTTAAAGCAGCTATCGAATCTCCTCCTCCAACAATTACATACCGGCCTTCTTCTTTTGCCTTTTTTAATATCTCACAAATTTGTTTTGTTCCGTGGCTAAACTTTTCTTTCTCAAAAACACCCATGGGCCCATTCCAAAAAATTGTACTGCTTGACATAATTACATTTTCAAAAACTGAGATTGTTTCTAAAAAAATGTCCATTCCTATCCAACCATTTTCTATTTTGTTAACCTCAAAAACCTTTTCCTCTGTGCTTTCATTAAAGTCGTTGCCTGATAAAACATCTAACGGAAGGTGTATTTCTTTATTTAGTTGCTGCGCCTTGTCTAAAATAGATCTCGACTCTTCAATTAATGATGGTTCATAAGTCGAGGCTCCTATTTCTCCTCCATTTGCCTTAATAAATGTGAAAGCCATGCCTCCTGCAATTATTAGTTTGTCTACACGCTCTATTAGATTATTAATAGTCTTTAATTTCGAGGAAACTTTTGCACCTCCAAGAATAGCTAGAATTGGTGCTTGTCCATTTTCTAATATCCTATTAATAACGTTTAATTCCTTCTCCAATAACTTTCCTGCATATTTATTCTCAGGAAAAAATTTAGCCACTGTAAATGTTGATGCATGTTCTCGGTGACACGTCCCAAACGCATCGTTTATATAGACATCTCCTAGTTTTGCTAGTTGTTTTGCGAACACTTCTTCTCCGGCAGTCTCTTCTTTATAAAACCTTAAGTTTTCTAATAGCAAAACTTCGCCTGGTTTTAATATTGAAACCGCTTTCTCAACACTATCTCCAACACAATCGTTTACAAATCTTATTTTTCTTTGTAAGCCTTGTGAAATATCCTTTAAAATGTTAGAAAATGAAAGGATTTTGTTTTTTCCTTTTGGCCTTCCCAAATGGGCCATCAAAATACATGCACCACCATTGTTAATTACATAATCTATTGTTTCCCTACATGCTATAATTCGAGTTGCATCTGTAACCTTTAGGGAGGAGTCTAATGGAACGTTTAAATCAACACGTATTATCGCCTTTTTATTTTTAAAAGTTTGATTAGTTAAGAAAAACATATTTTGTTTTTGTTGTTAAAGATATAATATCATATATATTTGAGTATGCTTTTTGACGAAATTTTAGGACAAGAACATTTAAAGCAAATGATTCAAAGTTCCTTGTCTAACAATAGCTTTCCTCAGTCTAAAATAATTGTTGATAAGGATGGGTATGGCGGGCTTCTTTTTGCTCTTGCAATCTCTGAGCGTCTTCTTTTAGAAAAGGGGTTTAAAAATTCAGATGTGTTAAATCATCCTGATTTAAACTTTGTCTTCCCCCTCTTTTCCTCAAAGG
>Ga0209752_1000137_pt1 | contig 34324 bp, 66 predicted proteins | sample METZYME_3_250m_FD_187548 | JGI IMG/M metagenome (GOLD analysis project Ga0209752, IMG submission 187548) | Marine microbial communities from oxygen minimum zone in mesopelagic equatorial Pacific - METZYME_3_250m (SPAdes) (version 2) | ecosystem: Environmental > Aquatic > Marine > Oceanic...
GCCCGGACCCGAAATTGGACAAACCCTAGAAAAATTACGGGATATTTGGAAATTAGAAAAATATAAACTAGGGAAGGAAGATTTATTAAATAAGATTAGCTAAACTGTATCAGGAGAATTACAATGACAACTAGTATAGAAGATAGAGTAAAAAAAATTATCGTAAAACAACTAGATGTACAAAAAGAACAAATTACAGAAGATTTAGAATTTGTTATGGATTTAGGAGCTGATTCGCTCGATACAGTAGAATTAGTAATAAATATTGAAGAAGAATTTAATATAGAGATTTCGGACAATGAAGCTGAAAAAATTATTACAGTTAAAGACGCTATTACATTTGTTAACAAATATTTAGATAGAAAAAACGAGGTATTAAAATAATGGTCAAAATAAAATATATTTTAGGAGTTGTTATAGTATTAGGACTACTATTACCTTCTACAGCAATAAGAGCAACAAGTAATGTAACTGAGGTTCCTTATGCTGTAACTTCTGATACATATATTGATTTATATAAAAATGTAATAGACTCTGTTGTAACAATTATTGTAGAAGCAGAGGGAGAACGCATTGGTGGCATTTTAAAAGACTTACCTCCCAATTCTCCGTTTAATCAATTATTTAAAGATAAAACAGAACCACTTGTTCCTCGATCAATTGGTAAGGGGAGTGGATTTATAATTTCAAGTGAAGGATTAATATACACTAATCATCATGTTATATTTGGAGGTAAAGACCGAGATCCAAAAATGAAACTTTCTGATATTATAGTTGTTTGGCATGATCAGAAATATCGAAAAGCAACACTTGTTGCTTCTGACAAAATGGCAGATATAGCAATTTTACAAATTGAGAGAGAAGGCGACGAAACATTTAAAGCACTGCCATTAGGGGATAGTTCTAAAGTTCAACCAGGGACAATGGTTGCGTCAATTGGGTCTCCTTTAGACCATCCATTTAGTATTACATCAGGAATTATTAGTGGTATAGATCGATCTGTTGGAAAAGGCGTATGGGTTACAATGTTACAAACAGATGCTGTTATTAACAAAGGCAATAGTGGTGGACCTCTTTTTAATTTAAAGGGTGAAGTTATAGGAATGAATACACAAATTATTTCCCCTTCCGGATTTTTTATTGGTATAGGATATGCGCTTCCTTCTAATGTTATTCAAAAAGTTGCTAACAAACTTTTAAACGAGGGTGAAGTAATTCGTCCATGGATCGGGGTACAACTTTCTGATTTAAATGACGAGTCTAAAGAAAAGTTTGATATAGATGCTGAAACAAAAGTAATTGTATTTTTAAGTCTTGCTCCAAGCGGTCCTGCAGGTAAAGCAGGATTTCAACCATATGATATGATCCTTAAAGTAAATGGTGTAGAAATAGATACTGAAACGTTAGTAAATATAATTGCAGATAGTAAACCAGGTGATGAAATTAAATGTTTAGTTAGACGAGTAACTGATTTTGAAAAAGGAACTTATGAAGATATTGAAATAATTCTAACTGTTGGTAAAATGGCTGACGGAGATATGGGATAATTAATCTAAATATTCTACTGTATAATCTTTTGAGTCGGAAAGTAATATCATAGCATATGTTCGATCACGTTCTGAATTTAATACTATAGTATCATCATCAACTTGATTACAATCTATATTACGCAAAAATAATTCTATACAAGCACTAGCTGTTATATTATCTTTCTTTGTGCTTATAATATGTTCTAGCTCGTCCATAATTTTAAGCCCCTTCCAATACTTAGCTACTGCTTTTTCATTATATTTTTTATATTGTTCAGAATAATTTAATAAAATAGAATAGGAATTTGACATTTAGGGTTTTGGATAATAAGACTCTATAGCATCCCATCGGTTACGAGTAGGATTATCTTTTACTGCTAATTCTAACATTTTCTCTGCATCCCAGCCTGCAGGTTTTCCAAACTTACCTACACTTCCACTATTTCCAATAGCCATTATTATAGCATAATCTCGTTTGGTATTAAATTCTCCATAGCGCCTGGCTCTTGATATCTTTTTACTAAAAGTAGCAGTTAATGCTTCATCTTGTATAGGTATACTATATTCTGAACGAAGGAAATCGTACATACCTTTCCTCCAAGCTGTGTGACTGTATTCATTCTCGGCAGTGTGTTTTCCAATATCTTTTAAATGTTGTATTGTTGTAATACTACCACCCCAATATTTACTAACCATATTATCTGTCATTCGATTATATATTTCGGCTTTTTTATATTTAGGAGTCCAATGAAGTATTCCAATTGCTGTTTTTCCAACAGAATCGACAAACATATCTACATATCTTTTAGACGGTTTGGACGCCCAAGTTCTAGCAATAACATTATGACAAATTTCTACAAGAACACCTTGTGATGTTGGCACTACTACTTGTTCATTTATTTCTCTGACAGATACCATATTGTATATCCTATACCCGTACCAACTCCAGCTAAAATCAACACATTAAAAGTTTCCTTAAATATCCTTTTCCGTCTTTTTGCACTAGCTTTTGCTTTTTCTTTTGCAAGTGTTTTTGCTTTATCCCTTCTTTTCTCTAATTCTTTTATTCTTTGATTACGCATTATAATAATATCGTTCCAAGTATTACGCCCAAATTTTTTATTAACAACCATCCTCATTTGGGCTATTTCTCTTTCAACTTGCTTTTTTTCAATTACTTCTGCGGCTACCTCTTGTAATGATGTACCATCACCTGTTTCTTTGACACTCGAAAATCTTAAACGTAAAAAGTTTTGCCACTGGCCCGCTCGACCTTTTTTCTGAACAACCGTTGCTTTTTTTTCTACTTGTTCTGCACCTGTTAACAGGTCATCTATGCTTCCAGCAATATCTTTTATATCTTTTGCAGTATCTATAGACTTTTTAATTCCCTTTACTGCACTACTAACAAGAGCTATGCCTGCTAATACTTCTGCTACCATGCTCCTTTCCTTCTACTTATGAATCTCTTTTCATCATTTTAGATGCCATTGCTTGAGTTATTTCTTTACCTTTATGATGTACAGTGGCGCTTGGCGCAATTCCTCGTCTACCTTTTTTTACACTAACTGACATATCACCTGATCTAACATTTGCAGTTGTTAAATCATTTATATTATCAACATTATCCCCAGGGCCAGTTAAATCATAATGTACCATATCTCCATCTTCAGGATCGCGATGTTTACCTTTATATGATGTAGAACTATCTGTTTGTTTGCCTGAACTAGGATCAAAATTTCTAGTTATCTGTAACCCACCTATTCTTGGAGTCTTGTGTTGAGTTTTGTGTCCTTGCCTATTTGTAGTAGTAGTTCCTCCACCACCTATAGTTTTAGTCTGTCCTGTAATTTGGCTACTTGAGACGCTTCGTCCATCATCATCTCTTCCTTTCGAAATTACACTACCCCTTCCATACTCATAAGTACGTACTTCTTTTTTTACAGATTTTTTATGATCTAAATATGCATGTATCATTTCATCATCCATATCATGCAACCGTTTCCAGTTTGGGTTATCAACCCATTTAATACCTGCTTCACGATCAGCTTTCATATCTCCTTCAGTAGTTGTAGGTGGTTCAGCGCGGTCAGCTGGTCTCTTCATGGCTGCATTGGCAGCATCTATCCCAGTCTGATTACGAGCTTTCCATGCTTGGGTTCTAGCTTTAGTTACTGCATCTATTTTTAATCCTTGTGCTTTCATAGCGTCAGGATGATGTTGCTCTGGTGGCATTACTAGTGAAATAACATTTGATCCAGGAACCTTTTCCCATTTCCCATTAGGATTGTCTCTCCAGTATTTTTCATCTGCTGCCTTAGCTACTGCATCTTGTTTTTTTGCTATGCTTGCAAAGTAAGCCCTAGTGTCTGCAGAACCATCGGGTCTTACAAAGCCAGCAGCAATAGCCTTTTCTCGATTAGCGACCCCACGTGCTGCCCGTTCTTCCCCAGCTCTACCTGTAAAATCATCTAGGTCTTTTTCTATAACAGGCTTTGATATAAATTCTCGTAAGAACATTAATTATACCTCTTTTACGCGATTAAGAACAGTTTGCTTTGTGCCTTGATATTCGTCGTGCTTTTTAACAGTACCCACAAAAGTTTTAGTATCACCTTTTGTTACTTGTGTTTTCCAATTACCACCAAACACTGTTAGCAAGTTACCTTCAGGAGTAACAAATTTAGTAATATAACTGCTACCCCAATTACTAGTAAAAGGTTTAATAAATAAAACTTCTCCTGTAAACTGTTGGCGTTTTGAAACTTCTCCTACCCATTCACTATTATCACCCGGTTGTGGTTCTTTTGGTGCATTCGGATCTACTACAAGATGTGAAGTATCTAATCCTTCCGGGCGCGACCATAACAGTTCTGTTTTTGATGGGTCGGGAGCTGTGCCATCTCTCATATTACCTTTGTATTTTAGTTTATATTTTCTAACTATGCCATATTCATCAACAACAAAATACCAAGTAACAGGGCGTACTCCTCTAGCGCCATAGTTAGAAAATACAGCAGTGCCATCAACGCTCACTGCCTTCTCTCCCATTTTTACATCTATATTAAAAAACTTTTTAAGATTTTCAGTATCATCTCTTAAATCCCAAGGATTTCTTTCTGACTTAAATAAAAAATTTGCTTGCTTTGCACTTTTAAATAAACCATCATTATACTTGACCATAGTGTTTAATTGACGTGCAGTATCATTATCCCACTCGGTATTCCAATCAAACGACTCATTAATTAGAAGTTTTTTAACATTTATCCCTAGTTCTTTAATTAGCATGTTTTTATTTACCTGTATTCAAGACTCGTCTATACTAACTATATTTACCTTAAATAACTGCATGACAGACCCTGAAGTATTAGATCGAATAGGAACTTCCAACGCGGAAGTTATTACTCAACTTAAAAACCCTTGCACACAAGATTACGATGAATTTAAGAATTATATTCATGGCCCTGAAATGACTTGGTCATATCATAATCCAATGAACTTCCCTGGCAATACACGCGAACTTGAACTTCCTTATTATCATCATATGATTATGAAAAGACCTACAGAAGATGAAGCATATTCTACAATAACATCTAATTTATTTGAACCTGCTTACAGTATAATAGACGAAATTCTTCATTTTAATGATATTAAACTTTCTACATTATATCGAATACACATTAATTCAACTTTTAATAGTGAAAATAAAAAAGGACCCTGGCATACTGATTTACCATTCGCTCACAAAAATTTAATAGTATATATGAGTAGATTTGAAGGTGGGGCTACTTGGGTTAAATACGGGCCACCCGGTGATGAAGACGAACTTCGATTTCTTCCAAAAGAAGATAATGCAATTATATTTAATGGGAAATTAGAACACTGTCAGGAAGTACCTGATGATTATGGACGTCGGATTATATTGGTAGTAAATTATCTATGACAAAAATAAACGCAGCCGATCTTAAAATTGAGGATGGCGTGAAAGAAAACACCATGTGTATGTTTCCATTCACACATTTGCATATATGGCCTGACGGAGAAGTTTGGCCTTGCTGTTCGACAGACTATACACCTGCTTCTTTTTTAGGTTTTATGAACACCATTAATTTAAAGGATATATGGAATGGCGAACAATTAAAAAGCATAAGAAAAGCATTAGTAGAAGGAGAACGACATCCTACATGTAGTAAGTGTTTTCGTCAAGAAGATAGTGGTCTTAAAAGTTTAAGGTCTAATCCTAATAATCAACAAATGTTAGAAGCGCATCGTGATATAGTACAAAAAGCAATAGATAATAACTATGAAGTAGAAGATTTTAATTTATATTACTGGGACTTTAGATTTAGTAATTTATGTAATATGAAATGTAGAACTTGTGGTCCTCAATTAAGTAGTTTATGGGTAGACGATTGGAAAACAGTAACTAAAGCGTTACAAGAAGATCAAGATATAAAAGATAGATTAGTTCTTAATGCACCCGTAGTCCAGGAAGCATTAAAAGAAAGAATTGATGGTTTAAAAAACGCAGATAAGCACGGTGTAATAGAACTAAAAAATAAAAGTAAACAACAATTAGATGAAATAATTGAGCGCGATATAAACAACGTTGAACATATATACTTCGCAGGCGGAGAGCCTATGCTCAGCGAACAGCATTATCAAATTTTAGACAAATTAATTGAACATGAAAGATTTGATGTAACTCTTTCGTATAATACTAATCTTCTTATTTTAAATTATAAAAAATTTAATAAAGAATATGATATGATAGATATATGGAAAAAATTTAATAAATGCACACGCAATGGGTCAGGTGGCCACAATCAAAGTGGTGAGGCGCAAGTAACTATAGCAGCAAGTATTGATGCAATAGGTAAACGAGGAGAATATATTAGGCACGGTACTAAATGGCCTACAATAGAAAAACATTTAAAAATAATGAACCATTTGCATGAGCATCATGAAAATCTTTTTTTTAAAGTAACACCTGTTATTAGTATTTTTAATGTTTTACATATGCCAGATTATTGTGAATACTTAATTGAAAAAATAGGATTTAAAGGCAGGCAGCTTGTAGGACATAATATGCTAGAACACCCTATTTTGTTTAGAATAGATCAATTACCTGATAATTTAAAAACTCAAATTAAAGAATCTTATGCAAAGTTTTTAAATGATAAATCAGGAATATATGATGATGAAACGTTAAGATGTATAGAAGTAATGTTTAATGGTATAATACGTTATTTAGATTCTGATATGTATGATAGAGCATATGACGACATGAGTATGCGAAATCCAAGATTTAAACATCTAACAAACTCTTTAGATAATCTTAGAAATGAAAACTTTAAAGAAACCTTTCCTGAATTAAAAGACTATTGGGACTCTATAGAATATTAATGTAGTCTATATCGCCATCATGTGGCTCTTCGCCGAGAGCATTTTCTTCTTTTTCTATTTTACTAAGATAATGTTTAAAAGGACGTTTGCACGATCGACACTCCCATGAACCTTCTTCGATCCAGTTTAATGACCCAGTTTTACATGAAGGACATTGTATCAGGGTTCCGTGCTTTACCATTTGGTCCTCAATTGTTATGCACTATTTAATTCAATTCGTACTCTGGCATGGTATACCCATTAGCTAAAGTAGCTGACCGTGCATGCCAATGTAAATGATCTGGTACTGCTCGTTGCTGCCTATCAATATAATAATTGTGTTTGCCAAACTTCTTGTCTGCAACCGTTCGCAAGGCAATCTCCATCTCTGCCCAGTCCCTTGGTGGTATAGACATAGTATGGGATTGTCTCCAAACGATCATTGGTACTAAACACGACATGCAATCAATTATAATAAAGCGCGGGTCAGAATCATCATACAAATGTACAATTGTATCTAAATTACACAATTCGCAACTCATTTAATTTCTTTATCCTCTAACTGTCGTCTTGTCGCCTATTAGGTACTTGATTATGAAAACTAAAAAGTACTTTTGTTTTCTCTTCTAAAACGCGGATCCTAGTATGCATTTGTGCTAACACAATGACTAACATAATAAACCCTATGAGCATTGGCCACATTTTATTAAGAATTTCTAATATTACTAATTCATCCATCTTTTAATAAAGTTAGAACCTCATTTTATCTAAAATAGTTCCCTCTAATTTAGACATAATACGTACACCAGAATATCCGCAAACAAATGCAATTGCAAGTGCTACTTCTGTTCCAAAACCAAAATGTACCATTAATGCAGGAATAAAAAACTCTGCTGCTATCCAACCTATAATACCCGAAAGTAAAATATCTCTAACTGGTGTTTTCCTACGGACAACTGCATTGCATACTCCGCCTGTTCCTGCTGCTGCTATGCAACAAAATTTTGCCCCAAACATTGCTACTAATTCTGCTATCATGTTGTTCTAAGCCTCCCTCTATTTACAACTTTAATATTATTATTTAAGGACTCTATCTAAAATATTAAATAGCGATTTAATTCAAAAATAAATACTTTTATGAGTGAAACTTATTGTAAATTACCATGGGGACATTTAGGAACAAACCCTAACGGCACTGCTAAACTATGTTGTATTGCTGATGAAAATTCTATAGCTAAAGATAAAAATGGCGATAAGTTAAACCTTAGTAAAGATTCTATATCAGATATAATGAATAGTGACTTGTATAAAAATACTCGATTACAAATGTTACGTAATGAAAAACCTGCTGGATGTATAAGATGTTTTAAAGATGAAGATAATAATGTAATGAGTAAACGTCAGTTTACCAACGAAGGGTGGGTTCAGCAAGACAACGAAGCGTGGTTTGAAAATGCTAAACAGAAAACACAAAAAGATGGTACTATACCTATAGATTTAACATTTATAGAACTACGATTGGGTAATTTATGTAATTTAAAATGTCGCACATGCCATCCATCAAGTAGCAGTGCGTGGGTTAAAGATCATTTAAAATTACAAACTACACATCCTTTCCTAGGTGATCTCTGGGACGCAAATGAATCTATTTTGGTTAAAGAAAACAAAATTGGATTTAATTGGCCTCAACGAAAAGAATTTTGGGAAGATTTATTTAATTGCTCTCCTAATCTTAAATGTATACAAATTACAGGTGGCGAACCAACTTTAATTAAAGAGCATTTTGATTTTTTAGAAAAACTGGCTATTAGTGGACGTAGTAAAAATATATTACTTATATACAGTGTGAATACAAGCAAGTTACCAGATAAGTTAATAGAACTATGGAAAGATTTTAAACACGTAACTATCAGTTGTAGTATAGATGATTTAGAGAAGCGTAACGAATATCTTCGTTATCCTTTAAAGTGGAATACAACTTTAAAATTTTTAGATAAATTACGAAATAATATGAATAGATTCAATAGCGATACACTTATAGGAGTTGTGCAAACTATCAGTTGGTTAAATTATTATTATCTAGATGAAATGTATCTTTGGGCAAAAGAGCAAAATATAGCTTTAACACATAATTTTGTACATTATCCTGAATATTATACTCCTTTAGTACTTCGTCCTAATTTAAGAAAATATATACATATCAAACTTAAAGAAGTTTTACCACAAAACTCTTTACGATATGGCGATCCGTCTATGACCTCGTTATTAGAACAATATGATAATAATATATGGGATGTTAACAACTTTGAAAAAGCAATGTCTATAACAAAATCTTTAGATAAAATAAGAAAAGAAAATGTAACTAAAACGTTTCCTGAACTATTCAGTGATCCACGCGGTGGGCCTAAGGGCGCATTGCGCCGGTCACTAATATAACTCGCTAGGCAATCTATCACGTAGTAAACAGTGGAAGGAATATATACTTTTTGTATATCGTTTTAACCACTTTAATTGCCTTTTCGTAAAAGGAAAGTAGTTTGGTATATCAATTATTCCATTCTGTTTATCTTCGCTTAATAACGTTAATATCATATTAGCAAAATACTTATTATATTCACTTCCAAAATGATTACTACGTTTTTTATCTGTATAACCTGCAGTTGATAACCTTACTATATCTTCTTCGTCCCAGTGTTCACCTATTAGTTTATTACAATATTTTTCTCCTAGCCCCGTTGACATTAGTTCATGCATACTTAATAGAAGTAAAGGCATGTTGGCTACTGGACCACTTTTAGGATGAAACCGCGATTCCTTATCTATTTCACCATACGGAACATACGGATCTATACTATTATCATCATCTATAAGAACACCACTGCTGCCAAAACATGGGAACCAAAAACACTTTTTATTTTTCTTTAATAATAATTCATCTATTTGCATTAGTACACCTTTATGTACTATTTTCATTAAGTCAGGATCCCATAAACTTTCATAGTACTTGTTTAAACTATCAAGTATCTTTACACCTTGTTTTTCCGGAATTCCATATTCGTCTACCCACCATCTAATCATGCTATCTATACCTACTGATTTACTTTTAGACTGTTCTTTACTTTTATTCCATTGATCAAAGAACCAAGGTGCATGCGTTAAAAATTTAGATATTATACTTTCTTTTTTTCGACTTGTTATACCTATATTTAAAGGGAGACCATATCTATTTGGTACTCTATTAGGTTCTGTAACACATACTATAACAACATCGGCTTCGTCTACTACAGCTATTAAATCCTCATATGAATGCGTCATTGCAACACCAGAACGTCCTAAAGATATAATTGAAGCATTTAAATTTTCTGCAACTATATAAGGCCAAGTTTTATATGGTGTTTTATACACATCAGCACAATAACTATCACCTATTAACGCTAGCTTTAAACTATTTTTAGTTTTAGCAGCATAGTTACCATGTATTTTTCTGTTAAGCCTTTCATAAGTTAGTTCAGGCTTCCGTGCCCATCTATTTTGCCATAATAAAGCTGTATATTTCCAATCTAGTTTTCCATCAGGATCGCCCCTTACAGGAATATATTCATGATCATCATAGGTTTTACTTTTCATAATAATATTTATACCCCTTCATAAGGCCTTTCATAAATATATTATCATGATGTCATCAGAGAAGAACATACATTTTAACACTGAAAAATGGTCTGAGTATTACTCGACTGTACAAAAGTTAAAAGTAATATGCATGTGTCATGGGGCAGGAAAGTCTACTCTTGCAGTAAAATATCCACATCATTTTTTTGATTTTGATATAGGTGCATCTTGGGTGCTTGGTGTCTGTCTTCGTAAGGTTCCGGCCGATCATCCTTTTAGACCAGGTAAAATTTTTGGAATAGTATATAAAGACGGCCCAGGTGGCCCTTTTCCAGATGAATTAAACATAGGTGAAGGTGTTAGAAAATATAAAATTCCTAATAATTTTACAAAAAATCGTGAAGATATTATATACTGGGGACTACCAATAGACGAACCTATTTTTTGGCGCGGCTCGATCGTTCAAACTTTAAATCATGACAATGGCCGGCGTGGACAGTTCCTCATAGATAATAAATGGCTTCTTAAAGATAAAAATAAAGACGACGGTCTTAGACAATTCACTAATGTAATTATTGATTTTAAAAAAGCTGGCATTGATACAGTTAATGCAGACGATTATATGGAGTATAGTGAATTTGATTTTTGGGATGAGTTTATAAAAGCGAACATTCATGCATTTATAAAACAAGAGAAAATAATATTATGGAACCATCTCGAGCGCACCATGGGCGGTCAGTACAACCATCGGAATGGAGTTCATGCAGATTGGGTCCGATTCGGATCGGACGGGCCATTAGGACGTACTGACCTGTGGATGGATGAATTTCATCCACGCCCCAGTCTGATAGATATAATTAGACCAAACGAAACTATACATCTTAATAATATAAAAAATAGGAATAAAGATCAGCGGACCAACGACGTTGCGACTTGGGTTCGATATGGTGATGATCTCTTTCGAACACCTAAAAGTGCAGCCACTGGCCATTATCTTCCCGTACCACCGTTAAATTTATTTGAATATAATAACTATAAAGAACTAGAAACTAAATGCTTACTACATTATATAAAACATTTTGGCGAAAAGAGACATATGAGTAATTGCGGTTTAGGACTAAGTCATATGGCTTGGCCCAACTGGCCCTTTCCTCCAGGTTTATTATAAGGTGGTAATCCAAAAAAGCCGCGAGCGGTTAAGCAGATTTTTTAGCTCGAAGAGTTTTCGCAGAAAATTTTGCGCTAGATCCTACTGGCTTTAACTGTGTACTACTGCTCTGTTTATAGTACGTTTTAATGTAACCATGCTTTAAAGCCTATTAAACGCATGCGTAGCACCCCTTAAACACAAGGTTACTATTATATGGCATTTAAAACCTAGATCTTCGTAGTTAAACTTCGTTAAACCACAGTTATAGAGGCGGCTTATTAGGAGCATGTATACCTAGCGGACTACTTAAATCTTCTTTTGGTAATTCACAATCGTAAAACATCTTCTTTATATCATGAAAACCCAAATACTTTAACATGTCTAGCATTATTTTGTTTTGCTTTTTTAGTATATGTATTTCTTCTGTCATATCATCTACTAGCATTAAAGCTATTAATGCCTTTTCATCGTCATCTATATCCATTGTGTTTAGCTTATGGTTCATCAGTATTACCCAATTTAACACCAAACCTTCGTACTAAGCAAGCGTTATAAGCTAATGTAAATGCTTCTTCCATGTACTCAGTAGAGTAGTATTCAGAACCAAAGCTATATTTCCAAGATGATGGATCTTTAGCTTCTTCTAGTTTTATTAAATATTGAGCGCAAGCACACTCATGTAAGTCCGTACAGCACGGAATAAAGTCTTTAACCACAGTATATATTCCTTTACAAGAGAGAGTTATTTGTAATACAATCAGTTTACAAGTAGTAGCATATACAGACGATACATAGTTTCTCCTTTTATATATAGCGTCCATTAAGCATATACGTTATGCTCTAGGTTCGCATCGTAATTGACAATGTTGCTAGAACTGTTACTACTGTATATACTACTGTTAATATTTAGTGGGAGAGTTTATAAAACTGCTTTAAATAGCCTTAAAACGTGTATCCTGTACTAACTTACACTTATAACCATATCATATAATGTAAAGCGTAATTGTGCTTACACTTATAACCATATACTTACAAAGGAACTTTAACACATATGCCTATATGACTTACACGAAAAACACCGTTACTAGGCTGTCCTCTATCTACTTCTATGTGGAATTGCGCTTTAGCACACTCATCTAAAGTAGTGTATTCAAACTTATTAACAAAGGTTTCTACTCTTTCGTTAGGGAATAACAAAGTAGTAACAACAACAAGTAGAAATAAAAACTGCTCCAAGGATCCGCTCCCCTCCTTATTATATTTACTCGAAATGGGTCCTGCAGGTCTAAAAATATGCTGCGCGAAAATTTCTAGGGAAGTACTTATAGAAGTGAGGTGGTGATTCTAACTCACCCCATTTTTAAAAAAGTGAGACTAACCACGCTAACAGTTGTAACCAAATTTGTATATATAGCCCCGAGTACCCCTCCCGCCTCGAGAGAAAAAAAATTCTCTCCGAAGAAAGAATTTTAGTTTTTTTCTTTTTTTATTTTTTATTATTCTTTATTCTTTTTGCGCAGCCATTGTTCATGCGTAAGTGGCTCTACGTCTGCGAACGGTACTACAAACTTCCAGCCCTTCTCTGTGTCCTCTACAGCGTACAGCTCCTGCTCTGTGTCCATAGCAGTCAGTATGCCCTCACGCTCTAGTACACTATGCCTCACTATAGGTAAGTCAGCTAGGCTATGCATCCCACCTATGCGTCCGAACTCGTCCATAGGAAACGATTGCTTATACGTGCATGGATGGTCTTGTCGTATCTGTGTGTTGTTCACAGGTGCGTCGATCGCATCAAATGGTTTACTCATGTTACTATCCTCTCTCCAGTTATCACATTAACTAACTCAACACCTGCGCCATGTGCTGCGCGAGCTTCATAGCGTTCCTCTGCTATCTGCTCGTCTGTTCTAAGTGCCTGTGCTTTGCGGTACACTGCTAAGAACTTATCCGTATCTACTACGCGAGCCTTGTTGCTTGCTTCTACTGTAGTATCATCAATAAGCCCTAACGTTCTAAAGTCATTAAGCATATCGCTGAACGGTACGTTGTCGTTGCTATTCCAGCGCACAACGTTTCCGATAACGGTAGCGGAGTTAAAGTTCTCCGCTACCTTATCAGGGGAATAACCCGTTTCCATATTACGACAAACCCTCTGCCATCCACGGAAGCGGATTAATGCCTGCTCTCTTTAAGCGAGTAGCAAGCACTATCGTAGAGTTGCAGGAGTCACAAGCGCGACCTTCTGCTACGGGCTCAGCGTTATGTCCCTGATCCCATATGGTCTTCCCGGACTTCGGATCGATTAGCGGCTCGATCGTACCATTGCAAATACTGCACTTCATATGTATCTCCTGTTTCGTTAGCATATAAACAGTATAACCTCGTTCTATTCAAAGGTCAACCTCTTATTTGCCAATTAATCCGCTCTGCTTTCCATTCGTGCGCGGTAGCCTGCGTCGGTCAATACGTCTGCAAAGGCCTGGCAACCAATCTCTTTTAGGTCCATGCTCTGCGTGTGACAGTAAGGATGGCCGCTCATAATGTCGTAGTAGCTAATCCGATAGCCACCTCCGCCCCAGCTCTGCGTACCTCCAACACCAATTGCCTTCAGGTACTTTACAAGTTTACCACGTGCCGGCTTGACAATAACATTACCAAAGCCACAGTACATCGGCTCACCGTGTTGGCGAACTATGTCTGACACTGCGGTCTTGGCTGCGGCACAGGCCGTTTCGTAAAGAGTTGATTCGTTCATGCTATGCTATCCCTCTCAGTTTGAAGTTGATCGATCTTGCTATCGAGCGCCAATGCCCTTGCTTCAACACTGTGCTCGTCTCCAGTCCAGGCGCCTGCCATGATCGCTTCGTAGGTCTCTTGCAGGTGTCTGCGTTCTTCTGTTAGTATCTTGATTTGGTCTTCCAATTCCTCTGCCCTTGTTCTCATCTGCTTCCTTCACTATATACAGTATAACCTCAGTCATCTCAGAGGTCAACCTAATATTTACCGAAAGAAAAACCCGGGACATTGCGAGGGCTGCAACATCCCGGGTTCCAAAGTGTATGCGCGTCGAGGGCAATGTCTGCGCATACGTTTACCTTGCATTTATCATACAGTTTCCAGATGCGGTCTCCGGCCAACGGCCTAGACTCTCTTCATCACTGTATTCTCGGCCATTGCTTCCCACCGTGTAGGAAACGCCTTTGCAAGGTCGGCGACTTTTAACACTGTTCTAAGTGACAGTTCTCTTAGCCGCTTCTTATTGAGGGCGATGAATGCTACGATCTCGTCCTCGGTCTCCTGCCCTAACTCATATTCCTTAAGCATGCCGTCGCCAGTTATCTGCTCAATCCTCAGCATCTTCTCGCGGTCGGTATTAATCGTTAGATCAATGTAGTGGCATCTGCTCTCAAGTGCCTCTAGGTGATCACGTAACTTCTTGCTCTTCACGTTATCAAACTTAATGTTCGTGATGAAGATTGCGCTACCTTTAAAGTAAAAGCTATCCGGCACACCTTCGTTGCGCAATTTGAAACTATCTGTGTTCCAACATATCCTGCGATCCTTCTTACTATCCAAGGCCGCTTTAAGTATGTTCAAGCTAAGGTCGTCTAGTAGTACTGAGTCGCAGTCATCAAACACAACGACATTGTCCTTCGCCGCCATATTAAACAGTTTCACATATAAGCCCAGCGCACTCATCGCGCCCTTCACAACCTCGTACTTCGGTGGGCGGTCGTCACTAGCAATTGTATCTACAAAGTTCCACTTCTCTAAAACTTGTTCTACACCGTAGCTCTTGCCAACGCCTGGGGGGCCTGTTACGATCATTGCTCGCACCGTGCCCTTCTTACATGCTTTGGTCATGTCAGTCAGCATGTCAAAGCGATCGCGCAAGCGTTCGATGATCTCTTCATCCGTTTCTTCACGCACAGTCGTCTTCGCACGACCTGCATCTTCGTAGCCGTCCTTGCCGTCTACTGAGATCTTAATATTACGATCTGGAAAGCCTGCTACGGGGATACCGTCTACTGTTACGTAACCACCCTTCGCGCCTATCTTAAACTCTTCAACAAGCGGAAAGACCATTCCTGCTAGCTCAACATCCTTACCGCGGATCTTATAGCTACCCTTAACTATCCGAATATTTTTCATACGTGCCCTCACACAATTAATTACAATATAACTAGTATAACCTCAGTCGACACAAAGGTCAACCTTTTATTTGCCACTGGTGTAGCGACGGACTAGCTTAGACGCCTGGCCGTATGCATCCATCCCAAAGAATTCTCGGAACGCTTCTTTAGTGCGGACCGCTGACTTGCACCAGTCGATCACAGTCCGGAACTCAGGATGCTCACTGTTCCGTATAGCTAAGTTCCTGAGCAGCCATCGTACATTACTCAGTTCGGATGTGTCGCGCCTTGACGCTGGTACATCCATGTCTTCAGGTATGTTCATCTTGCCACCTTGTTTTGCCCTTCCGTGAATACGTCTTGCGACTCCTAACCACCCGCTTCCGATACTTGGGAGTCCTCAAGTCTTTCGCTACAAAATTTCCTCTGCGTCTCATTATGTTAACATGATACACTCTATTGCAGGGAATGTCAACCTCTTATTTACCAAAGCACCCTCCTGCGTCCACCTCGGGGTTTCGCCCGATAAGAGCAGGGGCCTACCTATACGGCAGGACATGTGCCGCTCCATCATCGCCCACTAGTAGGGCGGACCGAGCACAAACGACACGACAACTTTCTCCAAGCTAGGGACTTACTCGTGTCCTCCGCAGGAGAGTGCTTTAATAATGTTGGTGCCCGCGGCTGGACTCGAACCAGCAAGCCCAAACGGGCGACGGATTTTAAGTCCGTTGCGTATACCAATTCCGCCACGCGGGCCAAGCCTGGGGCCGCCGAAGCGACCCCTATCACCTGGGAATGTTACGCGGCTACCGGTTCTGCAGCCTGCTTCGCCTTCTTTGCGGCAGGCTTCTTCGCGGTCACTGTGGCCTTCGCCTTACGCGGCTTCGGGACCTTCGGAGTGTTCCGCACAACCCATTCAGCGACTGCGCCTTGCGCTGTTTCGCCCTGCATCGCCGGGTGTTGCATTAGAACGGAGCAAGCGTCCATCTTCGACACCGCTTCGTCCAACTCTACGAGGATTACGTCCTCGTGTCCGTTCTTCGCCAAAATCTTAATCCGACTTACAAAGTCATTTGCAAACCGGACTTTCGTAACGCCATTCAGCGTCGAGACCCCAGCAACGGAAAACGTCTTGTTTGTAGCCATTTAATGTGCCCTCCTTAAGAGCTTGTTTACGTTGTCTACAGTATATATAATAGCCTCAGTGCTACCTAAAGTCAACCTCTTTTTGGTCCTGTAAGTCTTTGAAAACATTGACATCTCAAAAAAAGATTGGTTTCTCAATGATATCAATGACTTACGCACAGTCATGCTCATTTGCTAAGATGAACTCCACGAAGTCAAACTCGGGGTAGTCGTGATAGCTACCACGCGGTGTCGAGTGCAGGACGTCATGCACAATCCAATCTGTGCCATTCCACAGGTAGCAGAACTCCACATTCATCTCGGTCATGTCGGACACGTAGTCGGCCGCGTTGTCGTACTCAATAGCGTCGGTGCCCTTGTCGTCACGGTCGCGTCTGTAAGCATAGGTCTCGTCGAGTATCCTCTGCCCCTCGCCCGGATAGAATTCTTCCTTCTTGCTTCCGATATTCTTACCAAGACTGGATAAGTCTCCCAGAGCAACCAGTTCCTTGATCTTGTCAAGGTCGGTGTAGTGCTCCATCAGGATGCGACCGTTGTTGCTCGGATAACCATCCCAGTGACAGTAGACCGCTCGGATCTTCTTGCTGGGAGTGAAATAACCAATTGCGGATCGTGTGCTCATTCTCTACTCCATGTCTTCAAACATCTTGCGAGCCAAAGCCTCTGCCTCTGCAAGCAATTTGGGGTTGTCGACTACTGCCATAAACTCAATAGCCTCGCGTGACGCAACCTCAGCGATCGCGTCATCGTATAGTCCTTCGAGGATTGATTCGTTCTGAATGTTACTCATCGACGAATACAGTATCGCCGTAGGCCCAATGGCCGTTGTCAAGATCGAAGATGCAACGATCTTTCAGGTCTACCCAAATCTTCGGAACCTGAAAAGCATTCGTTCCAACTTCGTCCATCAAGTTAATCCCAATGATCTTCGCCGGACCGTGGTTGGACAATACCTTAGTCCCTACCCGGTACTGCCGGCGCTCTGTGTTGGATGTTGATCTGATAATACCCATTTGCTCTCCCTCAATCAATTAAAGTAGATTCGTCATCGTAGACTTCACCGAAGTCTGCCCATTCCTGCTCCCAAGTCGGTTGACCATCGTCCTCCAACTCGTCGTAGTCTTCATCGTCCTCGTCGAAACGCTCCGACAGCTCATTCGCGTCAAGCATTTCAGCGACATCATCTTCTGACATCCACTTGACGCACATCGTCACTGCCATCATCGGATCGAGCTGACCATCGTCGATCATCTCTAAAAGCCGGTTTGTCTGTTCTCTTGGATCTGCCATGTTGCCCTCGTTCCCTTATTGTTTATACAGTATAACCTCAAACAATCCAGAAGTCAACCTCTTATTTGCCAATTAGACCATATCCCATCCGGAGGATTTGCACTTCAGCTTCGTGTTGCCCACGAGGACCATATCCCCTACGCTGGTAGAGCGCCTGGAAGTGCCCATCGGAGTCACGCCCGGATTCTCAACCCAAGGACGGTCGATATTGTTAGTCAGCTTGAATGCTACCTCGGCTTTCTCAACTAGGGAGAGCTTTGGATCTACGTCCACGAACGCAACCAAGCGAGGGAAGGGCTCGAAGGCCCCGTGAATAACAGAGACTGTCTCCATACCGTTGAATGTCATATCTTAGACCTTTACTACTAGATGGGCTATCTGGCACCATGCCTTGATCCGAAGATCCGCTAGCCCTTTTGTTAATACTTTCAGCAATGCCTCTTTCTCTCGCAAGTAGATCGGAGCAAAGCCTGGATCGTGTGCGACGATGCTTTTAGTATTGTCGATTAGATCAGCGAGCTTAATGGTCTGACCATCAGCACTCGCGCCTGCTAGATGAACTAGGTCAAGCGCCTTACGAAATGCTCTGTTACCATCCTCAGCGCGGCTAACATCAGTAACCTCGCCCACAAGCTCAGCAACCGTTAGGCCGAACTCCTGCTGGATATCCTCGTACGTGACATCCGTGTCCTCGATCGTATCGTGGAGCAATGCGGCCGCAAGCACCTCATCAGTCGCACCATACTCGCTTAAGGTCTTGGCAACCGCGATCGGATGGACGATGTAAGGCTCGTCGGTGTACTTGCGAAACTGGCCTTGGTGCGCCTCGGTGGCGAAGTCCCTGGCCTTTTTAACTACATTCATTTGGTCTGTGTCCCTCATTGTGCTTACAGTATAACCTCATATAAGCCAAATGTCAACCCCTAATTACATCGACCAATATGTCTCGCTTGCAGGTGAGCAACTAAGAGGCGTGTTGACGCTTTCGCTAAACATTTTGCCTGTCATTATATTGCGCCGCTTAACCTGCTTCTCAATGTTAGCGTGGTAAGTTAAACTGTCCGCAATAGCAAGACCGGACACGTCTTCGCCCTTCTTCCGCATCCGCGTCATAGCAGCCTTAGCCGCCGCTTCCGTTTTCCAGTAGTCGTGTATCGACGGACTTATCCGCGATGTCTGCGTGTCATAAATGTACCACATAGTTGCCCCTCGTTGTTGCCTAATTGTTAACTTATTATAGCACCGCAATGCTACACTGTCAACCCCTAATTAAAATTGTGCCACGTCCGCAAGCTCTAACAAGCACTCCTCTAAGTCGCCGCCAAAATTAAGCTCTGCTACAACCGTCAAGCTAAGCCGCGCCTCTAGCATGTCAAGCCCTTTAAATTCGTAGTCGGCCTCACATATAAAATCGTTCATAGCCTCAACGTCACCAATCTCAAAAATCGTCTTGTGCGTAAAATAGTCCTCAAGCACCTTCACGTCGTTAGCACTCAAGCCGTCCGTCGTAATGCCGCTGTCACAATAAGCATGCACAATGCCTTCCAACATTGTGCTCTCGCTATTGCCCTCAATGTTTCCGTATTTCGCAATTACATTCTTAAACTTAAACATTAATCCGCTGCCTCCATGCTTGCAATTCCGTTAGTTTGCATTCCCTGTTCCGTAAACATTACAGCAAAACCCAAAAAGTCGCTAATTGCTTTCTCAAATCCTCTGTCCGTGTAAATTTCCCAATTTGCATTATGTCGCACAACAATTTCCTTATAGCCTTCGCAACTAAATTCCGGCAGTTTAAGCTCGTGTACTGCGACCTGCGTAACAGTTACCTCCTTGCCGTTAGTGTCGTCCCAAATGCTACTACCGTCGCATTTTACGTTTAACGTGCCCTCAAAAATATCCGTGTAAGCACCGTCCCAAATTTCCGTATTGCGTGTTTCCGTTTGTGTTAGCATAAAGCCCTCTCGTTTGTTTAGCATATACATATTATAGCCTCGCTAGTTTACAATTGCAACCTCTTTTTAACCAACTAAGTCTTTGAAAACATTGAGAAAAGAATCTTTTTTTTATTTGCTAAGTCATTGATTCTAAAGGATTCTTTTGGTAAAAAAAAGGTTGACCTTTTGCTAAGAGATGCTATTATTATAATTAGAAACTAGCGCAAGCGACTCCGCCCAGAATCCAGGGTAAAAGCAAGAACAGCAAGGAGCAGAAAAACGTTAAGAGGGGCATGGTCCGGCCGAACTCTGACCTTTTTTCCGCCGCGCTAAGTCATTGAAATCATTGAGGTTTTTTGAGCTCCTAACCTCTTGATATTGAAAGACTTTCTTCGACCTCATCCAAAGTATAAAAGAATGGGCTAAGTCATTGATATCATTGAGCTTTTACTGAAAGACACTGCGACCTCAGAGATCTCATCCAACCTCTCAAAAACCGTTCCTAAACCATTGATATCATTGACCAAACGACCTCGTCCGAATAATGTCTTTCGATATCAAAGACTTATCAAAAGAATCTCAGGGAGAACTTGAGAAAACCAAAATAAGGGATCCCAAACCAAAATTCAAAACCAAATCCAATCCAAAACCAATTTCCGGCCGAATAGAAACCGAATAGAAACCGGATTAGAAAGCCTTAGAGTTGGTAATAGAGTCGCTTTAGAAAGGTCTTTAGAGAGGCCTTAGAGTCTGTATAGAGGTCATCTAGAGAAGGCTACAGAGACGGCCGTAAAGGAAAGAGTGGTTCACGAGCGTAGCGAGGGGCGGCATTCGCTCAACGAGGTCACCCGCACCACCATTTAACACCTTTAGAGCCGTGGTACACCCAGCCTATAAGTGGGGTTCCTATACGGTTTCTTACAATTATTCTAGAATCTATAGCGATTTTTTTTGGCAAGGTCGGGGTGACGAGAGGCATAGTTCAAATACTTTTCCACACTCCCTACCAACCTCTACGACCTTTTACGTTATGCTATAAAGGTTTCACTCTCCATAGCCCTGTGCCAGTACCGTTTAACAATAGCAGTACAGTCAGAATCGCTGTATCGTTCGGGGATAGGTATTCCTTTTATCTTTAACCAGATTAAATTTGCGAGGTCTCTGTCTACCATAGAACCGGACAGCGGGGCCTACGCATGACCACCTTACAGCGGGGCCTTGCGATTATAGTAGTATGTTAGGGATCTAGGCTTACGATTAGAAAATAGGCAACATACAGTCCAATCAACGTAATTGATAGTATTTCCATTATAATTTGTCATGTTCGTCTAAAATTTGTTTTATTCTATCTAATGCTTCATATGCTTCTTTAAATGTAAGATAGATCCCATACTCCGTAGTCTGTTGGTTGTTATCGTATACAGTTCCCTCTACGACCCAACCCGTTCCTTTTGTAACAATTCGAATCATAACACCTTACTACAATTATAATCACAGTTATTTATTATCTGTTCTTCATGTGTCATGTCTTCTTTCGTTTCTATATACACGTCTACTCTAATAGGTCCCTCTACGAAGTAATACACTGTGAAGGCAGTGATTACACTCATAAGAAGCATACCCGCGCCGAGCGTTATATGTAACATCGCGCTCGTTGTAGATATTTTCACAAGAGATGTTGTAGTATGTCAGCGACAAGCCATAAGATAGCTGGCATCACGAACAATCCCAACACTAAAAGACTGAGCTTAACGGTTCTTTTATTCACTTATTGGATCTTTTGTAGTTCAAAAATGACCGCTTCCGCTTGCGCGGCTTCTTGGGCTTTAAGAATGAGCCAATACGAAGCCATCTAGCAATAACTTCTTTGCTTGCCATTAGATAGCTGGATAACTCCAGGGGTTTTTCCAATTCATTTATTAGTCCTTTTTTAGTTGCCAATAGACATACTCAGGGCCGCCTGGCATTTGTAAGGATAACGCTTTAGTACCAGGACTCTTTTCTTTATATCCTACGTACTCCCATTCGTATCCAGCGGCCTTTTGCTTCTCTACTAAGTCAAAGAAGTCTTGATTAGAAACACCGAATAGTGTTCCCATAACCATTAATACTGCTCCAAAAAACATCTTACTTTCCTTTCTCTCTGCGGGTTTGTTTATCAAATTTACCGCTACCGCTCTGCGGCTCTAATGGCTCTGAGGACTCTTTATACAGATTAAAGATCTCATCAAAGTCAATTTCTTCTATAATTTGTCCAATGGACTTCCAATTAGAATTCATTATAATCTTCCTTTTTATAGCCATATTATAAAGGCGATTATAGCAATAAAAAGGAATAAAAGTGTCTCCCAGGTAAAGCGAAACCGCATTAGTCTGTGATCCCCGGGAAGAACCCTTCTACTATTATAACCGCAAACATAAACAACCAAACAAAACTAAAGAACGCAATTTCTAATACCTTTTTCATGATGAAGTACCGGGTTCATTAAACCATTCAGGGTGGGCTACATCTGGATCACGCCATAGTTCTTTGCTCGTATTAGCGTCGTGAATAGCAATCCATTCGATATTAAAGTCGCCTTCTTCGTAAGGACAATCCATCTCAGGGGTGTGATCGAGCGAGTTTTCTCCTAAATATTCTTTCAAAGAGTCTAGAGTCTCGTGTTCAATGGTTTCCTGACTATAATATACCTTTTCGGGCTCATAGCCATAATACCTTACTTCCCACGTTATAGTAAACTCTTTCATATAGAATCCTCGCGATGGGTATCAGCATTGATGCTTCTATTAAGCTCTTGCCAAGCGTCACTTGCTTCGTCTGCTCTACTTAACAGTTCCAAAGAGTCAACCCATCTAATTATATCACCCTTGTTTAGAGCGCCTACCTTTCTATCGCGTATCCCACCTTTAGAAAAGAATAGCATTGAAGGAATGCCGCGCACACCGTATTCAGACGGGGTCTCTGGGTTGGCATCAATATCCATTTTAGCAATGATAATCTTATCAGCAAAGTGACTATCGAGTTCTTCTAGTACCGGCACCATCTGCTTACAAGGTCCGCACCAGTCAGCCCAAAAGTCTACTAATACAGGCAGTTCTGATTCTATAACGTCTGCCTTAAATGAGTCGTCGGTTACGTTAATCATTATTAACCTTGTACAATCTTCCAAGACCCATCAGCCTGTCTACAAGCGGTACCATATGCCTGCTGAGACTCACCACCTATGCTAACCGTCTGCGTAAACTCTCTGCAGGGTTGTCCACTAGAGGTAATCGTAGTGGCTGTAGGTGTAATCGTTCCTGAATTACCACTGTTAGGATTGTTCCATCCACCAGAAGAGTTATCAGGCGCAGTTTCCATAGAACTCTGTAAAGTCTGGCCAGCGAGTAAACGATCACGTTCGTCCAGCTGAGCTCCTATATTACTGCCTAACATAGCACCTAGACCAACGCCTAAAACAGTCCACACTCCTTTATTACTAGAGTTCTTAGCCAGGCCATACGTCAATGCTCCGCCTGTTATAGCGCCTATAGCAGTACCTGTATCCTGCTTGGTAAGAGTACCTGAGCACCCTGCTGTCAAGCAAGATGCAACGACAAGAGCCGCTAGTCCTTTATTAGTTTTATTCATATACTTCTCCTTTAGTGTATTTGGGGCGGTTGGAACGCCGTAATCATATCCCTGTCTCGAAGAACAGAATCTAGCATATCATTAAACTCTTGATCCTCTAAAGCAGTTCTGTATATCTTTAGAGCTTGAGCCAACATTATTCCTGCACAAATCAAAGGGTCAACTCTATTTTCAAATTGTTCTCCTAAGAAATGTTCAAACTCTCGATAAACTTTCTCTGTCTCTACTTCCCTATCCATTAATTTAATTTTTCCTCTCCTTTAAGAAGATCCTGGAAATTACCTTGTTCTGTTAATTCTTCTAGAATTTCGATAACTATTGCTCTAATGGTTTCCTTTAATTCGTCCTCTTCTCTTGCAAGATCATCGCAATTATATATGGGTGGGTTGGTAAAGATAACCGTTCCAGGCCTAACATTATCAGAACACCGTCGTTCTGTTGATTCTGCTTCGTGACGGCGTCGATAATCTAAAAGATATTGGGGCAAATTATGCCAATCTTCATTACCATCACACTTACCCAATACACATGGGTCGTCCTTTGGAACATCTTTAGTGAAAAAATTACCTTCTTTTTGATCCCCTAATACAACAGAAGAATCTTTTTCTCCTAATATAGGTTTTAATGGATTAGCATCCTCAGCCAATGCTGAGCCACTGGCTAAGAATATTAGACTTGCAATGGTTACGGATTTAAGCATGATTAAGGTATCTCCTTTATTCCACATTATATTTCGTTTTATTTGCGGCCATTGGCATTCCTTGTAAGCCACCGCCTTGAACCCAATGATCAAGAGCATTTTCTGAGCCCCAGCAACTCCCCGGAGCATCATTATAAAAGAATTTAACGTATGCTGATATTGCTTTTGAATTAGATTCATCTGCTCGACCCACAGCACCAAATAAGTCATTAACAATAATGGCTGACAAGAAGTGTCCAGGTGGAGTGCCACGCTCAATATAGCGTTTCACGCCGCCTATCATAGCATCCGGAACACCAGCTTCTTTTAGTTTATCATAATTGATATCCATATCATACTCCTTCATCCTCATAATTGCCATCTAGGATTTCATAGAGATCCTCTTCTTCAAACCCCATTCTTACTAAGTCAGCAACCATTTCTTGTTCGGTTTTAGCACCATATTGATACATGGTTATGGCTTTGTCAACACGCCGTTCCCACAATTCTCTGGCCCCTACTATAGTCATTTATCAGGGTCCTTGTCATCTTTTATTGTTTCTGAATTAACTCCAATAAAAGGAAATTCTAGTATCTGTGCAGGTAACTTTACTTCCTTTTCATTCTCTTTTGGAGAAAAGCTCTGTTGCATTAAACTCGCCATTTTAGTTTCATTAGGAAAAAGACCTATTTTTATCGCTGTTGACACTATCAATTTCTGCATATCTTTCGTTGTTTGAGGATGGTATTGTTGGTCAATTACTATCTGAGCCCAAGTGAAAATAACAGATAGCTCTTCCAAAGTTTCATCATCAATTTTAATTTCTTCACTCATTCACTACAGCCTGTCTTTCTTTCTGATTTAATGGGTCAGACTCTAGCAAACTATACGGTGCCTCTCCCAAGTCTATCATTTCAACGAACCCTAGTTCACTACCCATCCATTCTGCTAACAGATCTTCATCTGAATAATCAGAAAATCCAACACAACCTTCACTGATCATATAGGAAAGAGACTCAAAATCACCGTGCATACAGTCATTAAAAGTCCTCCATGATTCGAATGCTGTCAGACGTTCTTCTACAATTATCCTATCTAAAGATCTATTGGTAATAGGACAAATAATTAATGGCCAATTTATTGGATGAGCGTTAGGCATTGTCAGTTACCTTCTCTTTTTCTTCAATGGCTTTCCATTCTTCCTCTTCGTCAGCCCACATTGCCCGATTCTCTATGATGTTATAGTGGGCGTCTAACAACTCGCCACTAGCGTCAGTTTCAAACCATTCATCATTATAATCGGAAAGAGTAAAACATTCATCCTCAGAATCACTAAAGATTCCACAAAAATCCATGCCAGGCTCAAAATAGGTAGCCTCAACCTCAAACCCTCGTTCTAATAATTCCTTATAAATTTCTACAGGAGGTGCCCAAGCACTATCAAAAGCGAATTGGATTTGAGCCCAATACTCGCCATAGCCTTTCCCGTCTGATTTATCGTCTCGGTAGGAGATGCTTTCTTTATCAGCACCCACGTCCCACTTGGTACCCCATTCTGATGTGCAGAAATCATACCAGTTCTCATAACCAAATTTCTTAACCCGGTCTTTACGTGCCTTGACTTCCTTTTCCTTTCCTGGACCTTCAGGTGGTAACGAACCTGCTGTAGCCATTCGCAATTCCAAAGGAACTGGCTTGACCGCATTGCAGAAGCCCTCTATTTCTACCGCCTGTCGAAGAAATGCAATGGCATTTCCTGGACCGCTTACTGTAACATTGTTGCAACACCAATTAGGCATAGTGCCCCCTATGTAATTGTTTAATTATACTATTATAATACACTCTTAAATTGTCCTTGTCAACCTCAACTTACTCATAAACAGTCTGCATTGAGTCATTATGTTCGACACTAACATCATGCAAACGAAACCATACCCCACCAGGCAAATAGTTCTTATCGAAAACAATGGGTGGGGATTTTTTACCACGTTCTAGAACGCAATTTGGAGTATAGGTATCAGCCCTAGGTTGATGTAGCCTACCTTCTCTAAATAACCTCTGTATGACTTCTATAGCCTCGTCCGAATAAAATCGTTTTAACTCATAGGTATCCTCAAAATCATGTCGGGTATTGGTAGTGATTAACAATACCTGTTCTTCTTCAACCTCGCCTCTAAGGATATACCCTACGCAGGTTGATAAACTTTTACCTATTAGATTCCTTTTCTTCACCTGGTGATCCTGTAATTGTCCAAAGTTTTAACATTATTCCTTCAACGGCTTCTTGCGTTAGATACCGTTGAACATCATCGTTGTGAAATCCAAATCCTGGAAGTCGAACAAAGTTCATTTCATCTTCTCCGTCCATAATAGCAATTTCATAAAGATCTTCTTTGCTATAACGTTCTTGAAGAATACTTAAAACATATCTTCCAAAATCTAGCCTAGTTCTCTTAACAGGACTATAATCTTCTGACTCAAAACATAGATCTTCAAATTTTCTTAACATCCGCTCCCCCTATTCATTGGGTCCAACATATCTCTTATACAATTAGTGAAACTTTCATTTAGACCCGCACGACTCATTGATGGGCTTTTAATGTATTCATAGGTTCGAGCACCCGTTAATACATCCCTTCCATTAAAGGTATAACTACACCCAGTGACTAGGATAGATAGAGCAAGAAGAACTGTCGTTCTAAATGTCTTGCCGCGTTTCATCAACAAGTCCATAGTGGATAAGCATTTCCTTGTTTGAAACAAAGAAGTCGCTGTCTCGATCATAATACTTCCCCTCCTTAGGGTCATAATATAAGACCTTACCTGTATTGAATACAAAAGGCCCTTCTAGCCCTTGGTAACTTAAATCAGTATATCTCTTTCGATCTATAGGTGGTAGTGTATAGGCACCCATTATGTTTCCTCCATTGTAGTCCGAAAACCTTCAATCTCGTAAACTTTATCCATTGCTCTTTGGGCAGATGTCTCTGTGAGAAAGACCACAGCATCTGGATGATCCCAACCATCTACAAACGTCACCTCACCTGGCATATGCGGATCAATAGCCGATACAAATTCACTTGTTCCAATATGACGAAGTTTATAAGGCATTCTTCTCTCCAATAATATCAAAAGCCCAATCTCGATACATTCCATAATGGCATGGCCTACTCTGATCCATTTCACTTTTTGAAACACTTGTTCCAGGCTTTTCACAAAAATTGATTATTGAATGTTGGATTGTGCTGGCAACATCCTCTGAAATATCATTACACCACATGGTTCCATACTCAAACCAGGGTTCAATATTTTCTTGATGCTTAACAGATACATCATGCTTCACTTGATCCAAGCATTTTCGTTCAAAGCCCATTTTCTTGCTCCTTTTACCTTCTATCTCAAATGTGTCGCAGACCATAGTTTATGATCTACCTCAGATGTTTTAGGTAAGTAGACATCCACAGCAGAATAACAATTTGGACATTCTAAATTTGTAACCATTTCATAAGTTTCATCTTCATGATTTATGTCGTGGTCTGCTTTCCAAATTAACTCCGTCTTGCAATGCCAACAGTTCATTCTTCGTCCTCTGGGTTAGAAACACCATTGCCCCAAACTTGCAAGGATATACCCAGGCCGCCATCTTCGGCGTCATATTTGTAAGACCAATCCTCACCGAGCTGTTCAGTAAGAAACTTATCAAATTTATCTAAGAATAAATTAGTTCTATCCATTTTGCCCCTCCAGTTTTGATTTCCAAGGAGTGTAACCCAAAGAGCCTAACGCCTCATCAACTACACTCATTTCATATGAACCACTTGGCGCTTCATCTCGAATTTCTAGGAGAGCATTTACTAAAATCCGCTCTCGCTGGATATCCTTTGGAGTAGGCTTAATCAAATCTACGCCTCGTGCCTCTTGCACTTCAAATTCTGTTACTGTTGGTAAAATTGTAGCCATGCACCTGACTCCTTACAATGTATATACAGTATAACCTCATATGAGCCAGAGGTCAACCTCTAATCTGCCAAATTAACTAGAATAAACTATATCTTTAGCCAATTGATAAAGCATTTGATCGCCCTTATCCAATTCTTCTAAAAGCAATTTCATTTCAGGAATGTAAACCTTAGCAAAGTTTGGATCATTTTGAAGAATATCCTTACTATTACTAATGATATCAGCCAATTTAACAGTTTGGACTTCGGCCCTTGCCTTAGCAAGATGCTCTCTATCAAGACCTTTTCTTACAGCTCGATTGCCGTCTTCGGGTTCACTCACATCAGTAATCTCAGCAACCATTTCTGCTATTTTAGCACCAAATTTGACTGCTATGTCTACTAATTTAACTTCTGTATCTTCCACAACATCATGAAGGAGGGCAACGATTAGCATCTCGTCAGTGTGACTAGGAAGAGATCTAACAATCTGCATGACTTCAATAGGATGAACGATGTAATTCTCTCCAGAATACTTTCGTTTTTGCCCTATTGCCTCGTGTGCGGCAGTGGCAAAGAGCAATGCAGAATCTACTATGTCATTTTTCATTTCTTATTTCTAAGATGCGATGTGAAAAGATGTTTAGCCACGTTAAGAATATTTGGACCTTCTTTTCGCATAGCAAGCCAAAACTCTTTGTAATCTGGATTAGGGCCTCCCTTAAAATTATCAGCCTCTTTTAACTTCTCTTGGAAATTATCTATTGCCTTGGCACAGGCTTCATCTGAATATATTTCAATCGAAGGCTCTTCAGATTTTTTAGGTTTTTTAGGTTTTTTTCTAAAGATCCTATCATAGTTTTCACGATACCCACTTGTCGTATTCTTTTGACGTTCCTCACGATCAGCGGGAACGAAACCTATGGATCCATCAGTATTTTTTTCCACCCAGGGTGGATCTTTTTCATCAGGCATTTATGCTAACCTCTTTCATAATAATTACCAATCAAGCAATAAAACTTGTAACAAATTGGTTTTATGCCAAAGAACGATTAAGAAGCATGACCCATATAAAATGAACCATGCTCCAAAAAAGTACCAATTAATCTTATCGTTCAAGGACTACATAGTCTCCAAATTTCTTATCAAAAACTTCAACAAGATGTTCATAATCTCCTGACATCATATCTTCCATTAAGGCTGTTTCTTGATGACCACAACCTATTTGACGTAAAAGATCTTTCGCCATTCCCATTAGGGCATAGGCATTTCCGTCTGGACCTGTAAGATCAATAACACGTTCTTTGGGTGCTCTTTTCTTTCTAATCACTTTCTACTGCCTCCGCTATAGTTGAAATCATACTTGAAATATCCATAAACAATGCATCTTTAACATCATCATCTAGCTCATTCAAGTCTCCAATAAAATCTTCAACATTCTGAAGTAGATCATACAATTCATCAATGTCGTCGTAGTGGACCAAATCTAACATTTACATCTCCTATTTTGGTCGTTTCGGTCTTTCTTGCTCCGCGTATGGTTGCCAGTGGGTAACGTCCCCACTCAACACACCGTGGTCACCTCCAAATACTGAACCAATCTCACATTCACCAAAGTATTTTCCTTGGTGAACACCTACTATATCAAAGTAATAATAAACATCTTGATTCAATTTAGGTAGTTTTTCGTCTACTTTAATCCAATCCATTTATGCCTCTAAATGGGCTAACCCATGCTCCTGCATCCCTTGCTCTGACCAATCAACATCATGACCTATGAGCTTTGAAATGATTTTTGGGAAATCTGTATCAGTATAGATTTCCCACGGGCGATCATGCTCTACCCAAACATTGATAGAGTTATCATATTCGCCATCGTCGTCCCAGGCAAAGCCAAATTCATACTTAATTTTAGAAACATTTACAGGGCCCGATTCGTTCGCCCAAATACTGTCTCCAGCAAGTGAAATTGCCTTATTTACGTCAATGATTTTTTGATTTGTTACAGCCATAAATTCTACCCTCTCTAAATTATACTTAATTATAGCCTCATATGCCTCAGAGGTCAACCTCTAATTTGCCAAAAATACAATAGCATCTTGGTCAAATGCAGGATTGGTTACAGGTGGCTTCAAACCAACATAACCTCGTGGGTTTGCTAAGACCCTAGTATCACCTATCATATAATCACTAGAATTGTGCAGATGACCATGGAACCATAAGTAAGGATTCAAATCCATAATAAGCCCTGTCAAATCTGAAGCATAAGCCCCATTGAGCTTGTCACCTTTAAGGTTTTCGATATAGCTCTCATAAGACGGCGCATGATGGGTTATGACAATATCGTCTTTCTTAACATTTTCTCTAAGGAATGCCAGTGCCTTTTTATGCTCGTCATGGGCATCTTCAGGAGAAAATGATTTTATTTCCGAAAAGTCATTAATGCCTTCTTTGCAAATCATATAGGATAAAGGATTGCCCCTTTCAAAGTCACTCCAAAGAGTAGTTCCGTGAAAGGACACACCATCTATCGTTATGCTTTCGTTCTGTAATAGATGAACATTCTTTGGCAGACGCTTCTTTGAAATCTTATAAGCATCACTAAGACTTTGGTAATAACACTCGTGATTACCCAAAACGTAGATTACGTCTTTGAAATTTTTTGAAACCTGTTTGATCCAGCTGGTGTCATTTTCAGTCGTGATGTCACCAGCAAGGATCAAAACATCTCCTTTTTCTGTAAAAGAGATTGGTCCAAATTCTAAATGAAGGTCGCTAACAAAATTCAGTTTCATTATAATCTCTACTCAAATGGATATTTTGAAGATGTCTGACACATTTCTGTAAAACAAAACAAAAAATCGAAAAAGGCACCTGCACTAAGCAGTAGAATTAGAAACGGTATTAGGTAAAATAACGAGAATAAAATTACAAGAAATTTAATAATGCCGCTCATAACTGTCTCCTCTAGTCTTCGTCATACTCGTCGTCGCCCCATTCTTCTTCAACTTCCCATACGTCTTCTTCCTGGAAGTCGAACATCTCATACTCGCCTTTGGAGTCGGCTCGTATATCTTTAAGATTAAACTCTATCACAGCATCAACAATTGAATCTAATGCAACACCAGTCATTTCACCTGTTGAACTGTAGGTGCCTGTATTTGTCTTTGGGTAGATGAAATCTAAGCTCTCTTCAATTTTATCAGCGGTAGGAAGAAACTGCCTAAGAAAAATCAATGCTCCCGAAGTATTATTACAGAAGCCATTATTATAAGCATCATAATAAAGTCTGCTCGCGGCACGGAGAGTTTCTCCACCCAATGTTTCACAGTTACCAGACAGTGGTACCAATTTGCTATGAAGTTCGTCATATTCCTTTTGGTACTGCCCTTCCTGATTCCAATATTTCATAAGTTTGCCCCTGAATAGTTAATTACAATATACATATTATAACCTCATATGGGCCAGAGGTCAACCTCTAATTTGCCAAAAAAAAGGACTATAGTCATCACGACTATAGCCCCATTTTCTATTGAAAGAGTTTAATAAGCCTTAGTAAACTTTGGCTCTGCTCCCAACAACATCACGGGCTGAAACAGCGTACTTCGCATACCCAGTTGATGCCTTACCAACCCGGACATTCAAACCGACCGATCGTAACTCACTCATACGAGCTGACAAGTTTTGGATACCAAAACGAGCATTCGCATCAGCGGCAGTCATCGACCTGCCTGTTCCCCTGAGATAACTCTCTAGAAAAGGATTTTGGGCTGTCGTTAGTGTAGTAAATGACATTATAATGCCTCCTTATTATTTCAAAATAACACTGTTTTATCAGTGTATTAACATTGTAAGCTCATCCAAGCACTTTGTCAAAGGGTTGTTTAGCCAAAATAGAAGATTTTTCTTCGTCTTCTGTCCAAAAAATCCTTTTAACTCCGAACGAAGCAACCGTTCGCATACAGCCAGGGCAAGGTCGAGCTAGTCCCTTAACCCACTGGTCTGAATTTCCATTCCAATAATCTGGTCTTTTCACCCTAACAACATATAACTCGCATTTTGCTAATTGGTCTTGGGTAATTAGACGCAGAGCATTTTTGATAGCATCTGTTTCTGCATGGAGGAAAATTTGTCCATCCTTATAACCTTTTTCAGGTACCATCCAAGGATGACTTTTATAAGAATTTGTTCCTACCGCAAGAAGTTGTTTTCGATAGACGATTCCTGCCGCCATCTTGAATCGTCCGTTTGTGCCAGAGTTCTCAATAGCCAAACGGATTAACATATCGGCAATTCGCTGATTCATAATACTCTCAGAGGGGATCAACCCATTCAACCGTATCTATGTCCCAAATGTCATCAAAGGAGATGACAAATTCTTTGAGACTTTCTTTGTCTTTCAGTCTCACGAGCCTGTTATCCATATCTCTTTGCATTATAATCCCAATACTTTCATAGAGGCCTGGACCTTTTAATTTTGAACTATGAAACGTAGGTATTCCTGGGGGCTGTCCGTCTTCGTCCAGCATCGTTTCAACCCGAAATTTACAGGCATAAGACTTACCTACTTCAACGTCTTTAATATCAATCATTTGATTTAGTTGATTCTGCTAATTTACTAGCCGCTGAATTGATTATTGGCTTGATATCATCTTTAACAAAAGAAACAGCGGCAATGCCGGCTTTTTCAATATCTGAAGTGCTGAAAACACCAAAGCCTACAAGAACAACCACTATGACTGCTCCGAGTAACATCTTAATCATTAACTACCTCCTTCTACGGTCTTCCTTTTTATTTTTGAATAAACCTCTTTAACTCTTGCATTATATACTTCTTCATTCTTAGCCAAACGATTAAGAACATTCTGCCAGAAACTTTCAGCCCAAGGAGTTAACCCGCCTTGCTCTAATCTGAGTTTAACTTGGGTTGCTCGTTTGAGCTGAGTTTCTTCCGACCAAGGTCCCATTAACTAACATCTTCTCCAATATGAAGTTCCATAGGACGAAGCAAGGTTGCTGAAACTCTCCAAGGAGTTCCTGCATTGGACAAGACGTTAATATTCTTTCGATTTACCTTAGTAATCTTGCCCTGAACTAGGCCGCTGTTCTTCCTGCGATTAAATTCAACCAGATCTCCTACTCGGAAACCGCGAACAGCCTCACGAGAAATAAACTGACGCTTTAATTTAATCGATTCTACAACTTCATTGAGTTGATCGTTGTCCATCTTAAGAATAAGTTCGGATGCTTGGGTTACTATGTTAGCCATTTTGCGCCTCTCTAAGTCATGTGCCTAATTGTTTATATAGTATAACCTCATCTTCGTCAGAGGTCAACCTCTAATTTACCAATGTTATTCTTCGTTATATTTTTGAATTGTAATTTCGCCACTGCGAGATCGTTGGTATTTCAAAAAACCGTCTTTGCAAAGTCGATCTATTGTGTCTTCTATAGTTTGATGTCGTAGAGAGCCCCAAAATAAAAACCAAGTGGAGAAGGAACCTACTACATAAGCAAAAAGTAGCCAAGTCCAATCAGGTATATTCATGTTCTCCTCTTATATTGTTTTTAGAATAATTTGACTATAACTATGATCACACCCATAACTATCAACATAGATATAACTAATTTTATTTTCAATTTGTTCATGTCAATTGCCCTCTTCATATTGCAACCTCGACATATCATTTTCATAATGCCACTGATATATCTCTTCTTGGGTTTGCAAGTCTACATTACTACATACAGAACACTTCTCCAACGGAGATTCTACCCACTTCCCTTCAATTGGACCCAACTCATCTAAACAGGTCTCGCACATGAATAAAGTAGATTCTTGTTGGTTGTAAATTCTCACGGTTCATGCTCCTCTGATTCGCTTCGCTTTTCGAGT
>Ga0209752_1000138_pt1 | contig 34005 bp, 26 predicted proteins | sample METZYME_3_250m_FD_187548 | JGI IMG/M metagenome (GOLD analysis project Ga0209752, IMG submission 187548) | Marine microbial communities from oxygen minimum zone in mesopelagic equatorial Pacific - METZYME_3_250m (SPAdes) (version 2) | ecosystem: Environmental > Aquatic > Marine > Oceanic...
TGGTACGAGCGGGCCGCCGGTGGTCGTAGAAATCTCGGGCCAGGCGCTGGTGGATTTGAGGCGTTATGCCGATATCGTTAAGACTAAATTAGCGGGTCTGAATGAGTTGTGGAACGTTCGCTCGTCTTTTGAAGGGGGTCCTCCCGAATTGCGTATCGAACTTGATCGGGCGATGGCAGATGGTTTGGGGGTTGACCTTGCGACCATCTCGCGGGTACTCCAGGCAAGTCTGGATGGGCGTGATGTCACCATGCTTTCGACGGGCGATGAAGAACGCCCAGTGACGTTGCGACTCGGAACGACGTCCCGTGATGATATTGGCAACGTTATTTTTCAAACCAGTAGTGGACGTAAGGTTGCGATAAGCGAAGTGGCACGGTTTGTCGAAGCGGAGGGGGCTCGCGAGATTTTTCGACAAGACCAACGCCGGACAGCGATGGTCACGGCGCAAATTGCCGAAGGCTCGAATCACCCCAATGCCGTGCGCGCCGTTAACGATGCACTGGCAGAAATATCGCTACCGGCGGGCCTGCAGATTCGATTGCGTGGAGAAGAAGCCGAGCGTGTACGGACATTTGCCGAGCTTCAATTAGCTGCCGTATTGGCAATGGTCCTAGTCTTTATGGTTTTAGCAGGATCGTTCGAGTCGTTGATTCACCCGCTCACGGTGCTTGCTGCAATCCCTCTGGGGTTGATTGGAGTTGCCGTCGTGCTGGTACCCGTTGGCCAACCCGTGGGCGTCATGGCGATGCTCGGACTAATCGTACTGGCGGGCGTTGCCGTTAACGATGCCGTATTGCTCCTGGCGACCGCTCGTCGCTTGATGACGGAGGGTAGATCACGCATTGATGCGCTGGCTGAAGCCGTTGGCATACGACTACGTCCGATCATTATGACCACATTGACAACGGTATTGGTCCTATTGCCGTTAGCGTTTGGTGCTGGCGAAGGCGCCGAATTACGTACACCGATGGCGATTACCATTATTGGCGGGATTATTGCGTCGACCCTAGGATCCCTCTTTGTTTTACCGAGTCTTTACCTGTTGCTTGACCGGCTGCATCCGGGTCGTCGATTGGACACGTACGCGGCAGCCCGGGACCAATGAACGCTCTTGGCTATAACGGCTGGTCCCTGTTGAGGCATTTAGACCTTCTCGAGGGAGCTTTATGAGCATTGTCGACCTGCCTAATCAGCGGCCCGTCGCAGTGATTATGTTCTTTGTTGCCGTGGTCTTGCTTGGCTTGATTGCATGGCAGCGTATGCCCGTTGAACTATTTCCCGCGCTCGAAGGTGACCAGGTGACGGTGACTTTTGGGCGATCCGGCAGCGAACCGGAAATTATTGAACGCGATCTCCTGATGCCGTTGGAAGCGAAAGTCGCGACATTGCCGAACGTCTCGGAGTCGTGGGGAATGATCAGTGGCTCTAGCGGCCAATTTCGGGTTCGCTTTGAAGCGGGTACCGATGTCAAAGTCCGAGAGCTCGAGTTGAGACGCTTGGCGGCCGATCTACAACGCGCGCAACCACCGGGTACCTACGTCAACGTCAACTCGTCGGGCACCGAAACATTCTCCAGTTTCGTGATGACCGTTCACGTTCTAGGTCGAGCAGACGGCGATATCAATACGCTCTATGACCTTGTTGAACAACAAATTGCACCTCGCTTCGCATCGGTCGCGGGTGTGAGTCAGGCTCAACCCAACGGCGGTGCCCGGCGGCAAGTGACCGTGGCCGTTGATCCGGATCGTGTAACCGCGCTTGGCATTACGACAGACGCAGTGACTAACGCTGTACGACGGAACGTGGGTCGTCAAGAGTTTGTCGGTGGACTTGAAACCGAGGGCGGCCGTCAGGTTGTGATGCTGGATGGACGGCCTCCCAGCATTGACTCGTTGGCGAACGCAAGAATTCAGCCCAACCGAACTGCTCGCCTACGTCATGTCAGTGACCTGACCTTCGGGACCGCACGCGAAGAGTCGCGATTTCGGGTGAATGGAAAGCCCGCCGTGGGACTGGTGCTTTTTCAGGAACAAGGTGCCAACTTGGTACGTCTCGGTGCTTCCCTCAGGGAACGCCTAAGTGAAGTCCGCGCTGAGGTTGCACCGCTCGGCATCGATTTGGTGATCGGTTTTGACGCAGCGGAACAAATTGAAAAACAAATTAATCGCTTGGGCAAACTGGCCGGATCAGGCTTTTTGATTGCACTCGTGGTGCTGTACCTTTTCTTAAGACAATGGCGTGCAGTTGCCGTGGTCGGGATCGCCGTACCGATGAGCCTTCTTGCTGCCCTCGCCCTCCTATTCCTCAGTGGCCAATCCATTAACATCATCACGCTGATGGGCCTCGCGATCGCTATTGGGCTCGTCATCGATAATAGTGTCGTGGTGTTCGAAGCGGTTCAACGGCGCCTTGAACGAGGCACCGAAATAACCGAAGCGGTCCGTGAAGGATTACGACGTACCGTTCGCGCCATGACCGCAGCAAGTCTCACGACGGCAGTCGTGTTTTTGCCATTCCAGTTGATCGATTTTGATAGCGAGCAGATGCGCTCGATGATTCTTGTGGTGTCGCTGTCGATTCTGTTGCCGCTGTTGGCATCATTGGTTGTGGCTATTGGGCTAGTCCCAATACTGGCTCAACGCTTGTCGGCGCCGGCCGTGGTCCGTGACTTGTCTATTCGGCGCGAACGACGAGTTCTACGTGGCGATACTAGCGCGCCCGATTCGATACGGGTTTTCTTCCAACGCGTCGTTACCGGTGCGTTACGTCGACCACCGTCGTGGATTGCTGGCACGCTCGCTGCAGTGCTTATTACCACTGTGGTTGCACTTCCTTGGCTCCTGACGAGCTCAGGGTCTTCCGATGTTAGCGAAGCCGATACCGTGGAAATGTCTGTTCAATTTGCGCGTGGATCCGCGTCGATTAATACCGTCAGTGAAGGAATGGCGAAGTTAGAAAACGCGGTCATGAAGCTGGATGGCGTTGAGATGGTCGAGGCCCTCATTCGCGAGGATGAAGGAACGTTGACCGTGCATCTTGTCGAGGAACAACTACGACCGCCTGGATTTAGAGCTCAGGACGTGCGCTCGACGGTTCGTCGGATTGATCGAAATGATCGGCGTATGTATGTATTACGACCGGGCCAAGGTGGGATGGGTGATGGAGGTAAGGGCCGGGGTGGTGGCGGTCAGGGCGGTGGAGATATGTTTAGCGGTGGACCTGCAGAGGTCGTATTGTCGGGTCCAGATAGCCGCGAGTTAACGACGCTTTCTCGGAGTGTAAGGTCCCAACTCGAATCGATGGGGCCCGTTGCTAATGCCTGGGAAAACTATAAACCCGGGATGGACGAATTCTGGATCGAACCACGCGAAGACGTGATTGAATCGATGGGACTTTCGGTAAGCAATCTTGTTCCCGCGCTTCGTCTTGCTGGGCGCGAAGGCGTGACAATGCAGACCGGCTTCATATTGCCTAGCGGGCGCGAGCTCCCCGTTGTTGTTGAGCGACTCAACGCCCGGGTCGAGGATATGGGAATGCGCGATCTGGAGCGATTACGCGTGCAGACCGCGGTTGGCACGGTCCCCGTCAGAGCGCTTGCATCGCTGCGGAGAATGCCCGCGCCACGGGTGATCTTGCACCACAATGGCCGCCGCGAAACAACGGTGAATTACAATTTTGAGAATAGCGTTCAAGAGACGGGGCCGACGCGATTGGCCATCGAGGAACAACTGGTTGCGGCGATGCGAGCTGTTCCGAGGCCCGAAGGCTTCACTATCGAAACGGCGCGCCAAGATGAAACCACCAACCAGCTTCAACAGGTCATCTTGCCGGTTATCCTTTTATTGTTCTTGGTGCTGGCGATGACGTTTGAGTCACTCACGCTGCCTGTATTAGTGCTCCTGTCGTTACCAATAACGTTGCTTGGTGCAACCTGGGCGATGGTGTTTGCTGGAGTCGCACTAGGACCCATGGCGATGGTAGGCGCGGTGGCGCTAATCGGTCTTACCGTTAATCCAGCCATTCTGCTTGTCGATCGAATGCAGCAGTTAGTCTTGGGGGCTGGCTGGAGTCCAGGAGCAGCTGCATATGCTGCTGTTCGAGAGCGGACTCGGCCAGTTTTACTGACCATGGCAACTACGGTGGCGGGCCTCTGGCCGCTAGCGATCGCCACGGGGCGAGAATTTGAGATCTGGCCACCCTTTGCCACCATTGTCATTGGTGGTCTCATTACCTCCAGCTTATTGACTTTGCTGATCGTGCCGGTCGGTTTTACGTTACTCCGTCGCCTCGATCTTTTGTTTGGTCGTATTGGGCCTTGGCTCGCACTTGGCTGGATCGGAGTCACCGTATCGGTCATGTCAGCCTTTGTTTTGACGGAGACGCTCACGTCGTTGCTATGGCAGGTCGTCGTGGCTCTCTTGGTCGGTGGTTCTCTACTTGGTGCGGTGGTCATGGCGTTTCGACCACGACACTCGATCCAACCGGAATTCGCGGAGGGCCCCCCGAAGCTGGAGGTTCGATATTTAACGAAGAGCTACGGGTTGCCGGGCGCAATACGCCAAAGCCTAGATGCGCCCAAACAGTACGTAACAAGGGTTTTAGAGTTGGGTGGTCAACCATTCTTACCCGTTGACGCGAGGGACAGGTTGTTACCGTTACTGCTCGCGGCGAGTGGCCCCGCGTATTTAGCGGTTCAGTTGGAGAGCGTTTTTTGGCGATTGGCGTTCACGCTGATCACGGCGGCTCTGCTGTCACGTTGTGTTCTGGATATCCGCCGTGCACGCGGACAAACCGATACGCGTGGCGTAGTTCTTCCGGGTGGTATCGAGACCGCGATCGCTAAGCTGCTCCCGTGGTTAGGTATAGGTTTGTTTGGATGGTATGAATTCTTTGGCATCGAACGCTCCGATTTCAATGAACTCACCGGCGGGACTTTTTCTGGTCGGATACTGTTGCTAGTGGCGGCGGCCGTTGGTGTGTTCATGGTGGGTTATTGCCGACGGAAAGCGACAGAATTCAACGAAGTTAAATCGGGTATTCGACGGCGCAGAGCGTGGGAACGATTAGCCGCATGGCTCGGCTCGTTTGGAGAACCAGCGAATCCGATGCACGCTATTTCTGGCATCAGTTTTACCGCGGAACGCGGCATGATTGGTATTCTCGGCCCCAATGGAGCTGGGAAGTCCACCCTACTACGCCAGCTTGCAGGCGTGCTCGATCCGACCGGTGGATCCATTCATCTAGGCAAAGCGCCATACCATGCTATTCAGCGGTATCTGGCGCACTGGGTGGGGTATTTGCCCCAGGATGCGGGCTTGCCTACGAGTAGCACAGCGCAGGAGTACCTATCCTATTACGCAGCGCTTTACGACGTTCCCCGTGATATTCGGAAACAACGTGTGTCGGAGCTTCTTCACGAAGTTGGTCTTGGCGAAAAGGTCGATGCTCCGATCGGATCGTTATCTGGTGGTATGCGCCAACGTGTCGCGGTGGCTCGTACGCTACTCCGATTACCTCCCGTGATCGTTGTCGATGAACCAACCGTCGGGCTGGATCCTCGTGAACGCATTCGTTTTCGATCGTTGTTGGGCCGCCTCGCGCAGGACCGGATCGTGCTCTTTTCCACGCACGTTGTAGAGGATGTTGCTGCCGCTTGTGAGCGCGTGTTGGTCATTGCCGAGGGACATTTGGTGTTTGACGGTGAACCGACGGCGTTGGCAAAGGCCGCGCAAGGTTACGTTTGGGAAATTGCCGTACCTACCGGCGAGACGTTGACGATGCCGGACGGCGTCGTTCATGTGGAAGAAAATTTGTCAGCCCAGGGGACTCTCGTACGCCACAAAGTCCTGGCGGAAAGTTCGCCTGATCCTCGTGCCACTTTACTCGAACCCTTGCTAGAAGATGGGTATATGTGGCTTGTCGCGTCCGCTCGAACACGCGATGAAATTAGACGCCCGGATCAAGAGAATGTTGCGTTATTAGATCCAGCCTTCGCGCGATGACCCGACCAGATTTCTATTTGCTACGGTTGGTGCTCGTCATGATGGTGGGCCGAAGGTTCTGGCTCTTACCCCTATTACCACTGGCGTGGATGGCGTTTCTCAAACTCGAATTATTTGACTTTGGTGAGTTCATTTTTGCTGTAACGCCGGAAACGACCCAAGGCGTGGTGCTCGGCGTACCCATGGCGCTTCTCGGGATTTTTCTTGGCATCCGTGTCATCGCGGGAGAAATTGACGATCGCAGTTTGGAGCTCGCGTACACGGTACCCGGAGGAAGCGAGCGCCTGTGGCGCATTAAACTGATAGCTGCGGTCACGATGTTGCTGGTGGTGGAAGCGATGCTTGCTCTCGCGACGATCACGTTGATTACCAGTTTTCCTTGGGGCGCACTCTACGGCGCGTTTCAGGCAGCGTGTTTTTATTTGGTGCTTTCGCTCTCGCTAGCTACGTTGTTCCGAAGTCAAATCGGTGGTGGCGTCTTTACGGTCATTTTGCTGGGGATTAACGGTGTGTTGACAGGTTTCGGAAATGTTCAACTGCGTGGTTCCCCGTTCTTCAATCCATACGTAATCGTTGGCGCGGATTCTGCCGACTTGTTGGCATGGACTGTTCAGAATCGCATCGGGATGCTGCTCCTGATGGCGGGTATCTTGAGTCTGGCATTCATGCGGGCCAACCGGCGCGAACGCATGCTTTCCAGTTGAGATGAACGGTATCGTGTTGAGAACGTGAACTGGCAAGAATGCGTGTCGGTAGCGTAATGGTTCCAGGTGACGTCATAGCGAGGAGGCGGTATAACCGACCTGCACAATGCGGCAAGAGGAAATATGTCCATGCGCGCACTAAGTGAAGCGGAAATAAAGCATCACGTTGGCGAGATTGCAGAACAGGGTTACTCCATCGTTGAGGATGCGTTTGACGCGGATTTCGCCCGACGACTCATGGAAGAATTTGAGCACCTTGAACGGATTCGTCCGGGCGGAGATATCCCGCCGGCGCCCTTCGTCGGGTTCGTGACACGCCGTTGGTTTGATGTGCTCAATGATGGCGATATTTGGCAACAAGTTGCTGTCCAACCCGCAATTATGAATGTGCTTCCCCACGTTTTGGGTGAGGGATTTCTACTCTCCACGATGGGTACTGCCATTATCGGGCCGGGTGAAAAAGCGCAACCGCTACACGTTGACGATGGCGTGTATGCGTTTCCCCGCCCCCATCCGAACTTGGTTTGTAACACCATGTGGGCAGCGTCGGATTTCACCGAAGCGAACGGGGCGACTCGGGTGGTTCCAGGAAGCAATAATTTTGACTATGACCCGGAATTCGGAAAACCCTACGATTCTGTCCCCGTTGAAATGAAGGCCGGTAGCATCGCTTTCGTGTCTGGTACGTGTTTTCACGGTGCGGGCGAAAATCAGAGCAACGAAGAGCGTTACGGGCTAACGATCAATTACTGCAACGGCTCGATGCGCCAACAAGAGAATCTGATGCTCGCAATTCACCCTTCCCGAATGCTCGCGTTTTCGAGCGAGCTCCAGAACATCCTGGGGTTTCAAATGTGCAAGGGCGCTGGGCACCTATTCGCCGGTGATCCACGGTCGGAAATGGAACGCCACTACGGGCCTGCCGATTCAGACCAGGCGTGGCTTGACCGCCGGGGTGAGAAAGTGATTCGAACGATGGCTGAGACCGGCTCGGACACGTAATCCTTCGTAACGTCTCATCGATTGACGCAACTACGTTGCAGTCTATGCAATCGAGTCAAGCTTCCTCTATTCTCGACACTTAAGTTTTTTACAAAGGTCTGATTCATGGCACACGACGTGGTGATTCGAGGTGGAAATGTCGTCGACGGGACTGGTGAGGTGCCTTACCAGGCGGATATTGCGATCGACGGCGATCGCATCAGCGAAATTGGGGTCGTCAGCGAACAAGGCCGAGAAGAAATCCCGGCGGAGGGGCTCAACGTCTCCCCCGGATTTATCGACTTGCATACCCATCTCGATGCCCAGATTGGCTGGGATCCTCAGGTGACTTCTGTTTCTTGGCACGGTGTTACCACCGCGTTATTGGGTAATTGCGGGGTCACGTTTGCACCGTGTAAGGAAACCGATCGCGAATTTTTAGCTGGCATGATGGAGACGGTTGAAGACATTCCAAAGGAAGCGATACTGCACGGCCTACCTTGGAATTGGGAATCCTATGGTGGCTATCTCGATGCTCTCGAAGCGCTGGGACCCTCGATCAATATTTGTGGTCTGGTCGGACACTGCGCTACCCGTTTTTACGTTATGGGTGAACGAGCGGTCGAAGAACCCGCTACCGCTGACGAGATTCGACAAATCGCTGAACTTGCTGGACAGTCAGTCAAAGAAGGCGCTGTCGGATTCTCAACGAATCGTTTGCCTGGGCATCGATTACCGGATGGTCGATCGATCCCGGGGACGTTCGCGCATCGCGATGAGCTAAGAGCAGTCGCCAAGGCCGTGGGTGTGTACGGTGGAATTATGCAAACGGTTTCTGATTTCCGTGAGTTTGATGAGGAAATGGAGCTCATCGCTGACGAAGCACGGTCATCGCGCGGTGCTTTGTTCAGTTCCGCCGCCGAGATTGGAACGGAAAGGATGAACGAAAAAGTGATGGCGATGCGGGCCGAGGGCCTCAATGTCACGTCCGTGACGGTTCCCCGCAGCGGGGGCGGTGTCGGAGGATTGTCGACCGATAACTTTTTTAGGACGCCAGCATGGATGGAACTTCGCCAGCTCGATTTCGAAGGGCGTTTGAATGCCATTCGAGATGCTGATTATCGACAACGCTTGATCGTTGAAGTTAAGGAGCAGGGCCAGCCAGTCCTTGAAGGGACGAAGCGTTGGTTCTGGATGGGCGACGCCGAACGTCCCTGCTATACCCAGGCCCTCGACAAGAGCCTTTACGCGATGGCCCAAGCGGCCGAAGAGCATCCCGTGGAAACATGGCTTCGGATTACCGATGAAACCAACGGCCGAGCCCTTTTCCATATGCGTGGATTTAACGTCAACCTTGATTCGCTGGAAGAACTAATTACCACCGAATGGGCCATGCCAGGACTCGGTGATGCAGGTGCACACGTTAGCCAAATGATCGACTCTGGTTGGTCGACGTTTATTTTGTCGCATTGGCATCGGGATAGTGGTGTTTACAGTCTCGAAGAGGCAGTGCGTCGTATTAGCGCGGTACCTGCCGGCGTACTTGGGTTAGAAGACCGTGGGGTGCTTGCCGTTGGGAAACGCGCTGACTTAAACGTGTTCGATTTATCGCAGTTGGAGGAGCGGATGCCAGAAATCGTTAACGACTTTCCGTTCGGAGCGCCTCGGTTCATCCAACGTGCGGCTGGGTACAAAGCAACATTGTGCAACGGGGACTTTGTTTTACGTGATGATGAACTAACGGGAACACGACCGGGACGCGTTCTAAGAAGTAACTAAGGCGATCATCAAGTACCGTGGAAAGCCTGTGATTTCGTCTAGGTTGTCTACGACGTCGTTGATCGCACGCAGTAGCTGTCGGTGAGGGGGCGATTTTGACTGACGACGTGGTGGATGTGCTCATCGTCGGTGCCGGTGCATCGGGTGCGGCGGTGGCTTGGAGCTTAGCTGAGACGAAGATGCGCATTCTATGTCTTGAGCAAGGCGGATGGATGAACCCATCTGAATACGCCAGTACCAAACGTGATTGGGAAGTCCTTCAGGGGACGGAATTTGCCATCAGTCCGAACTTTCGTGATCGAGCCGCTGACTATCCAATTAACGATGACGAATCGCCTATTGCCGTAGCCAACTTCAATGCGGTTGGCGGGAGCACGATCCTTTACTCAGCGCATTTCCCAAGAATGCATCCCTCAGACTTTCAGGTACGCACTCTGGATGGCGTCGCCGATGACTGGCCTATCGATTATCAAACATTGGAGCCGTTCTTTGCGGAAAACGATCGCAACATCGGGGTATCGGGTCTTGCTGGTGATCCTGCCTACCCGTACCACGAACCCCCGCTTCCGCCGGTGCCGCTTGGATTGATGGGCGAGACCATGGGCCGTGGATTCAACAAGCTGGGATGGCACTGGTGGCCTTCCGATACTGCGATTATTACAAGGCCCTATGACGGTCGTGAGCAATGCGTCAACCTCGGCCCGTGTAACGCTGGCTGCGCCAAAGGCGCCAAAAGCAGTGCCGATATTACGTATTGGCCTATCGCGCAACGTCAAGGGGTTGAGCTCAAAACAGATTGTCGAGTTCGTGAAATCACTGTGGATGAACACGACATGGCGACCGGAGCTATCTACTTTGATGCGGATGGTGTTGAACATCACCAACGTGCGGAAGTGGTGATCATGGCGTGCAATGGCGTTGGTACGCCTAGACTGTTGCTGAACTCAACGTCTCCTAATTTCCCCGACGGGCTGGCCAACCGGTCGGGTCTCGTGGGGAAGAACCTGATGTTTCATCCGTGGGGGCATGTTGGGGGTGTGTTTGATCAGGCGTTGGCATCCCATTTCGGTCCCCAAGGTTCTTGCATGTTGAGTCAGCAGTTCTATGAAACAGATCCGGATCGAGATTTTGTTCGCGGATATAACATGCAGATTACGCGTGGAGGCGGGCCGGTGGCGACGGCTCGCAATGGGGTTGCTCAAGGAAACATTCCCTGGGGGACGGGCCATCATGAAGCGTTTGATAAGTACTACGATCGCACCATCAACCTGGGACTTTGTTGTGAAGATTTACCCGAGGAGCACAACACGGTAACGCTTGATCCGGAACTCAAGGATTCCAACGGAATACCGGCGCCAAAAGTTGCCTACACATTGAGCGAGAACAGCAGGAAGATGCTTGATCACGGAATGGAAAAAGGGGCCGAGGTCATGCAAGCCGCGGGCGCTTGGGATATTCAGACCCATGCTCCTATACGCATGGCGGGTTGGCACCTGCTCGGAACTGCTCGAATGGGCAAGAACCCATCGGGTTCTGTAGTGAATGAGTGGGGACGAAGCCACGATGTGCGCAACTTGTTTATTGTCGATGGGAGTGTCTTTGTGACATCGGGTGCGGTCAATCCGACCACCACAATCCAGGCAGTAGCTCTTTACATTGCAGATTCGATGAAACGTAACCTCGCGAATCTATTTGACTAGGAGACCCCATGAGTTCTAACGACATCATCGGTTCCGACGCCGCATTAGATTCCGATCAGCAGCGGACCTTTGCCGCGATATTGGACATGATTATCCCGGCGAGTGCAGACGGTCATTTTCCAAGTGCGGCTGAAATGGATGTGCTTGGATACGTCGCAAAGACCGACCCGAAGTTACTCGAAACGGTTCGACTTGAACTCGATCGACTCAATAACGCATCGGAAGATCTTCACGGGGTAATTTTTGGGGACGCGGACGAAACAGCGAGGCAGGAACTTTTAGATGAGATCCGAGGTAAAGATCCCCAGTTTTTTCGGGGTCTCGCTATACAGACAGCGACTTTCTATTACCAAGATGATCGAGTCATGGAAGCGATTGGCATGGAAGCAAGACCTCCTTTCCCCAAAGGCTATGAAGTGCCGACCGGTGATCTTTCGTTGCTGGAACCTGTGCGAGCTCGAGGCCAGATTTATCGCGATGTTGAGGCCTGACGGGCCGGTGTTCTATTACACGACATACAGGGGTGAGCAACAGAAGATGAGTAGTTCTTGACGAGGGATTATCGGGTCATGCTCGGGTTAGCGTTGATCGTTTGCTCGGCGTTGTATGCAGGCGAATCGCTGTTAAACGCGTCGGTGGTTGGTGTCGACGATGAATACGCCAATATACGCACATCCATTTCTGCAGCGGATTGGGATCGGATTAACGTGCCGATTGGTACGCCGATGGTCATTAAACACCAAGGCATGCGTTTTGAAGCTACCTTTGTCGAAACGTACGCAGACGTCACCCAAGGTAGCTGGTTAGCCCTCTTAGAAGATGGTCACTTAAAGATAGCAATCAGTTTTGGTCATGCTTGCGAAATCATGGATTGCACGATCGGTGATCCACTGACGATTACCGTGACGCGTAGTCAGGATAGCGCGAAAGCTGATTAAGCTATTGATCCGATTTCGGGGCTACCATCGAGGCCAGTTCCGAGCTGTAATCAAACGCTTCTGTAGCGAAATCACGTTGGAGAATGGCGATGGCAATTCCTGGCTCTGAAGAATGGCTAGCATCGGTGGTTGAAGACGTTGTCGATCCCGAACGCCCCATCATCGACCCGCACCACCACCTTTGGAAAACGCCTTCTATGTGGGGCACATATGAGCTGGCCGATCTGTGGGCCGATACCAGTTCAGGACACAACATCGAAAAAACAGTGTTTATAGATTGTCATTCCGAGTATCGGACTGAGGGACCCTCTCATCTCAAACCCGTTGGTGAGACGGAATACGTTGCCGAAGTGGCTACTGAAAGTCGAAGGGATGCTAATCGCGCGACCATCGCAGGGATCGTAGGTCACGCTAATATGACTCTGGGATCTGCGGTCGAGGAGGTTCTTGTCGCGCATGAGCAAGCCGGTAAAGGGCTCTTTCGAGGAATTAGGCACGCGGGGCCCTCCGACGATACTGGGACTTTGACCAATGCAGGTGGGCGGTGGCCTTGTCCATATGACCGAGAAGATTTTCGTGAAGGGGTTAAGACGCTCGGCCGAATGGGCTATTCCTACGATACGTGGCACTTCTTTCATCAAAATCAGGATTACCTTGCCCTGGCCCGAGCAGTACCTGATACCACGATGATTCTTGATCATTTTGGAACCCCACTGGGTGTGGGTGCGTACGCTGGACGTGCCGACGAAATATTTGAGATATGGAAAAAGGACATAGCGGAAATCGCAGAATGCCCGAACGTCCACGCCAAACTTGGAGGTTTAGCTATGCCAGACAACGGATTTGGGTGGGATAGGAACGATCAACCGCCCTCCTCCAACGAATTTCAGGAAGCGCAACGTCCGTACTATCTTCATGCAATTGAGTGTTTCGGACCTGATCGGTGCATGTTTGAAAGTAATTTTCCCGTCGATCGACTGTCTATCTCGTATCAAGTGTTGTGGAACGGCTTGAAGAAGATCGTCGAGGATTTTTCAGAAGACGAAAAACATGCTTTGTTTTATGGGACCGCGGCCCGGATATATCGTGTCTAAATTAGGCTAAGACGCAATACACGAGACGAACGTTTAACATGAATTCGCCGGTTCCGAGAGCATCGGCGTTTCGATTTGAGCACGAGGGGGTTCGATGAATCGACATGGTTTAACACTAGGGGTTCTTTTCTGTTCTATCTCTGTCTGTGCTGAGGTAGGGATCAAGTCAGATGTCGTATACGGACACAAAGACGGTATGGCTTTAACGTACGACGTGCTGACCCCAGAGAAGCCTAATGGGGCGGGTGTTCTCAGTATGATTAGCGGTGCGTGGTATTCAATTTGGCGCGCGCCTCAACAGCGAGTCGGATCGATGCGGCCGCTTCTTGACGCCGGTTATACGGTTTTCGCTGTACATCATGGAAGTGCTCCGCGCTTCAATGTCGTGGAGGCGGTCTCCGACGTTCGGGCGGCTGCGAGACATATCGTCGCGCACGCTGGTGAATATCAAGTTGACTCGAACCGTCTCGGCGTAACCGGGGCGAGCGCCGGCGGCCACCTCTCTTTAATGTTGGCGCTCAATCCTGAAGGCAAAGACGAAGAGTTGACGGGTAGAAGACGATGGCTTGGACCGCGATACGAGTCCTCAGCGAACGTCGCGGCCCCACTTGCCGCCGCGGTAGCGTACTTTCCACCGGTCGATATGACCGCATTCATGAGTCAAGACGAAAGATCACCCCAACTAAAGATATCTGAACCCGAGGCTATTGCGATCTCGCCAATAAAATATGTAACGAAGGACGATCCACCGGTTCTGCTTATACATGGTGATGTGGATCGGGTGGTGCCGATTAAACAAAGCGAAATCTTGGTAGAGGCGATGAGCGAGAACAACATGGTCTACGATCTGATCGTATTGAAAGGTGCTGGTCATGGGTTTCGTGGTGAGCAGGGTGAGCAAGCGCGATCTGCGATGGTCGCCTGGTTTGATAAATACCTGGGTCCGCCGCAGATTGAATGATCACGTATAGAACGATCGGGCTAAATCGGCGTCAACGGGTCCTCATACCTGCGGCAAGATAGGCGGAGTCTATAACCTTCATTTGTTTCACCGCGTCGGCACTATCCGTCGGTAAACGTGTCCCGTTTCGAACCGCATCAACGAACGCTTCTAGCTGAAATGAATAGGTTGGTCGGCGAGTGAATTCTTCCTCGGTCGATTCGGTGCCAACCGTCAATTCGATTTTGTTGCCATGTTGGGGAACCAGCGGATTGACGACCAGCATGCGTCCACTCGAACCACGGACTTCCATATCTGCAGCAAATCCTGAGTCGCACATCGAGCCGACGGTCTTTGCCGTGAGCCCGTTTCCTAGTTCGTAATCGATCTCTAATCGAAGATCGACTTCTGGGTTGCCAATCTGGGCTATTGCCGAGATGACCCTGGGCTCTTCTCTTGTGATGTGGCGCAGCCATGAAATGGGATAACAGCCCATATCCATAGTGGCCCCGCCACCCGTTTCGTAATGCATACGGATGTTCTCAGCATTGGGTGTTCCGACGACAAATCGAGCGTCAATATGTTCAAGTGTTCCCAATACTCCTGAGTCGACAATCTCGAGCGCTCGGTGAAAGATTGGGTGATACCGATAGTGAAAGGCTTCGATCAATACGAGGCCAGTTTCTTCGGCAACGAGATGCATTTCTTCCGCTTCATTCGCATTGAGCGCAAATGACTTTTCGCAAAGAACGTGTTTGCCCGCTCGGAGTGCTTTGACGGTGTACTCAAGATGATGGCTTATGGGTAAAGGGTTGTAGATTGCATCGACCGATTCGTCAGCGATGACATCGTCGTATTGATCGTAGACAGTCTGGATGTGATGGCGCTCTGCAAAACGCTCTGCTCGGTCGCGGTCCCTGGCGGCGACCGCGGTGACGACAACGTTGTCGTTTTCTTTGGCAGGTTCCATTAATGCAGCCGGCGTTATCCCGGCGGCCCCGAGGGTTCCTATTCGTAAAGGTTCAGCCATGGCTTCAGGTTCTCTTTCCGTGGTATCGATTGTTTAGCGCATTGTAAACAAAGCGTCGAGAGGCGATCGAACCTCAAAAAAAAGAATCGCGGAGGGAAAAATGGTTGACGCCAGCGGACGATTAAAACCTAAGGCTAAAGTCAGTGCCCCAACTTAACTCGTCTCGACTTGCACTCCGTGGAGGCGTTTCGTCGTGGTCGTATTCGACCGAAACATTAATGACGAGCCATTGATTAACCGTGAACTGAAGCGAAGATTGGATGGTTGCTAAATGGTCGCGAATCGAACCATCTAATCGGGGCTGAACATATGCCGTGGCGAGAAAGTCGATGTTTTCAGCGACGTCGCGACGAAAGTGTGCATACAGGTTGGCCCTTAAGGCTTTTTCTTCGGTTCGTTCAGTGGAGTGTTGAACTTCATGCATCAACGATGCACCGAGTCGCCAGTCAGGTCGAGGGGCAATTCGAAATCCAATTCCGACGAGCGAACGTTGTTTCGACAAGCGATACGGATCCTCGCTCCGTTGGTAAAAGCCTTCTCCGGAAACTGTCCCACTGATGTCTCGCATCGCGCGCAAATGATAAAAACGTTTGTCGACGAAACTCTCGTCGTTCTTTGTTCGATAGGCACCGGAGGCGATAACGAATCGTTTCCAGCGGGCGCTGTTGTAATCGATACGCAAATCAACGTTTACGTTACGACGAGTGGTTGTCCCTTTGCTCCCGTCGATTCCACCCGATGCGGTGATCGACGCGCCAAGGGTTTGGTCGTTGCGTTGATCTTCAATATTGACGACGGAAGCAAGGGCCTCCGATGTGCCGAGTAACAAGAAAATGAACGCGATGCGTCGATTAATCGCGTATCGACTCACGAAAAACGTGCCGGATCCCCTATCACGCCATCATCCCGGAGCTTCGAAAGCGTGTCTTCCGACAAGTTCAATTCCGCGGCTAACAATTCGTCAGTGTGCTGGCCTAGTCTTGGCGGCTGAGTCATGTCGACGGATGATTCAGACATCCTTGGAGCAAATCCGAGCATCGGAACTTTGCCGTGTACCGGTAGTTCCATTTCGTGAACAAAGCCGCGCGACGTTAAATGTTTATCATGGTGCAATTCGCCCGTGTCCAAACATGCTGAACAAGGAACGCCAGCACCGGCGATGGTTTCCATTGCTTCGTACTTTGTTCGCTCGGCGGTCCAATCACTAATTTCCTGATAGAGGGCGGCACCGTTTTGTGCACGTCCCTGATTGGTGTCGAAACGCGAGTCAATTAGCAGGTCGCCGCGGTCCATTGCCGCACACAGCTCGTCCCAATGTCCCTGGGTTACGGGCATAAGGTAAATATAATCATTGGGTCCGAAAGGTTTGCAGGCGTATATGTTGACCGGTGGAAGACCGCCCGCATTACCGTTACGTCCCGTTGCTCGAGTCCCCCACGCCGATCCGATGAACGCCCGAGTTCTCACGTAGTAAACCATGGCTTCTTGCATCGATATTTCGATCTCTTGGCCGATCCCGGTTCGTTGTCTTTGTATATAAGCCGCTAGGATCGCCATTGCTGTTTGCACACCGGTACCGGAGTCACCCGTCGTGGGGCCGGGCATCATCGGTGGCCCGTCGGCCTCACCGGTGATCGAAAAGGCGCCCGCGGCAGCTTGCGCCACCATGTCCATGCATCGAAAGTTTGAATAAGGACCGGTGGTCCCGAACCCTTTGATTCGAGCGTATATAAGGCCTGGGTTGATCTCGCGAAGGGCTGCGTAATCGATGTTCAGACGTTCGATAACACCCGGACCATAGTTTTCGACAAAAACATCGAAATTAGGAACGAGTTCTAATAACAAATCTCGCCCCCTCTCGGTGCGTAGATCAATGGCGACACTTCGTTTGTTGGCGTTCCAGGCACAAAAATAGGCCGAGTAGTCTTTGTTCTCGGAGCGCCCTACGCCGCGGCCAGGATCTCCATATTCGGGTGCTTCAATCTTAACGACATCAGCGCCCATCCATGCAAGCGCCTGAGTACATGATGTACCCGCTTCGTATTGGGTCATATCGAGGATTCTCATCCCATCGAGCGCCGGCATATGCGTCTCCGTTCGGTTTATACAATCCTAAGTCAAAATGGTGTGAGGAGCATGTACTTAACCCCTCAGGCACGCGTTTTTAGTGGATATAGCAACGAGGAATTTTTCCGGCAGAAGTTATAGAGCCTATCCTTGTACAAGAATAGGATAGAACTTATTTTATATAAGATTCATATCCCATTGATATGTAACTAGTTTATTGTTTTCCTCTCGGCATGGAGTCACGAACTTGGTCAGTAAAACCAGAAGCGACCCATTCGCATTGAGCAGTATTCCAATGGGAGAAGAAGAGTCTCTTCTTTGGGTCACGGTGTAACGCTAGGCGTTCTGGAAAAAGATTCCAATTCGTGAGAACTGGCGTTGGTGGTCGAACGTACCGCGTGTCGGTCGGAAGCCAACCTCCTCTCGCATAATACTGGTGCCAGGTTCGGCGCGAACGTATACCGTCTCCGTCCAGCCTCGTGTGAAAAATGGCGGTATCGTACAAAACGCATGTTCCAGCTGGAGCGTAGATAGGTACCTCGCGGTAGGTTGTGCCAAGACCGTCGAAGGCGTCCTGCAGCGTGTTGTATATATTGCTCTGTGGAACTACACAGAATGCAGGGGTCCCGGGTTCAACGTCCGTCAAGTAATGAATGGCGCATAGCCAATCGCAGGGCATATATGGACTGCGTGTAAATCGATCGGCAGAAACCGCATCGTGATGGAAGTTCATTGCGCCAATGCCGGCATTTTCCGGTGCTTCCCGAAAATTGAATTCGCTGAACCGTACGCGCTCTTCTCCACCGAATATACGAGCTACAACCGGGAACGAACTGTGATGTTGGGTATAGGGATCGAGCTCTGGATAATCCAGCAAGGGTTGAGAAAAGATTAGGCCTTGTTGCTGATGGTGTGGTTTACGATCGTGTCCGAGTCCCCACGCCTGCGGGCGTCCTTCCTGTGTGCGATCGTAAAATTCATTGAGGTGATCGATTTCTGCTTGAGCAAGACAGTCGTTTAAGACGACGTATCCATTGGTTGTGAAGAAATTATGCGCGGCGTCGATTTCGTTATCCGGACTAAACGTAGGAGGCGCTTTTCTGGCAACGCGTCCAAACCCCTGCGGAGCGACTTCACCGTCGCCCGATATGTTCTGTTGTTGCTTCAACATAAAGGAATCTCTCTCAATTCGGTAACGACGCGAAGAAACGAAGCGCCATTGGTCCGACTCTCCGAACTATGTACATTTTCGCGTTTGAATCAATAGACTCAAATTCCGATCCAACACTTTGGTGAGATCAAACCAATCGGTAGGATACAGCTCAACCCTTCGTTTGCGATAGGATACGCACGGATTTGAAGAAGAGCCGAATGCATCTATCTTGTTCAAACGTTCTGGTCGGTCTTTTTCTGGTTGCATTACCGGCTGACGCGTCTTTTTTTTCTGAGTGTCGGCTCGGTAATTCGCTCGAGGAACCTAACTATCGGCCGCACTCCCCGCTACTTAAAGATCCTCCTCGATACCCACGTGAGGCGCTCAAACGCGGCACGGAGGGTTTTGTGTTGGTGGAATTTACTGTCACTGATAAAGGTGGGGTTGCGGATGCAACAGTGATTGAGTCGGCATTGAGCTTGAACAGCGACGGTATGCGGAATGATTTTGAACGAGCTGCGCTAGGATCAGTGAATCAGTATCGCTTTGTTCCGGCAACCAAGGCGGGACATCCCATCTCGACGATAGGCGTTAGGGATCGCGTTAAATGGTTTATGACACCGCATGATCCTCTGTCTTTTCGAAGTGACAACGTCCGGTTGAAAATTGCTGACTGGCAAGTGCAAGGAGAATTCGAGAAAGCCATTCGTTACTTGGATCGCCGAATTGAGAGATCGAGAGACGACGTGGATCGCGCTGGATACTTGTATCTCCGAGCGCAAACAGAAGACAAAATGGGGCTTCTTGATAGGGCCATCGAATCTGTTCGACAGAGTCAGGCCTTGTATGAACCCGTCCGTGGTGATCTCGCCGCGCGAAAACTTCGGTACTTAGCTGGAAGTCTTTTAGGTGGGTTGTACGCCGAAAAAGAACTCTGGTCACAGAGTGTGATCGAGCGAAAGCACGCGCTCGCGGCCGTACTCTCGTCGCAAGCGCCTCGATCCGCAGGCCTCGTCTACAACGCATACGCGGATCTTGGTATTGCAGCGATCCAAACGAAGGAATGGTGCACTGCTCATGTGAGCCTTGCGAAAGCTATTCAATTGAGCAAACAGTACGGTCGAAGACCTCGAGAATTGTGGATCCAGGCGTATCAAATAGCGTGGGACGAACGGTCCAAAGTCGATGCGAACGCTAAGACTTTGGATACCGAGACAAGAGCAATACGACGTATTCGGCCGCTATTTTATCTCACGCCACAAGTGCTGGCAGATTCGCAAATCCTAATTGATGCAAACAATCTCGATGAGGCTATCGAGCTGCTCAACGGATCACTCGAAACACGTGAACGTATCTACGATGGCGGTTTCGATGGGCCCGGGTACCGATCGCATGACCTTGCCCAAATTTATGATCGCCTGGGACAGGCGGCTGCCCGTATGGGAGATAATCGACAAGCGATCGACTATTTCGAAATCGTCGCCGCGCAAGGCAACAATGTTCCTGAGGCGCTTGAGTCGGTGGCCTTATATAGCCTGGCTGAACTCTATCGACGCTCGGGACGATATGAGAGAGCGCTTAGCACCATTGAGCGAGGTCTGGCAATAAATTATGACGGATCGCTTCCAACACCAGCACGAGACGTATGGACGGGTGACTGGTCGGTTCTCAAATCGCAGGTTCTAGAACAGGGTGGCAAGGCGTTAGTCAACTAACGTAGACGGTATGAAAAGACCAAGCGTCGTTTTTGAAATGCCTGATCTCACGATACCTGGTGAAGTGGTGTCGGAAGCTGAAATGGATTTCTTTTGTGAGTACGGCTTTCTCGTCAAAAAAAGATTTCTTGACCCCGACAAACTCGAAGCTGCACTCGACCGAATATGGGCACATTTGCTCGCTAAGGTACCCGTGAAACCGGGTACGTCTTGGGCGTTATCTCGCGACGATAAACAGACGTGGAAAGATCCTGATTGGGCCGAGATGCCGCCCCATCCGGCCGACGGTCCGTTTCAAGGACGGCAACCAATTGAACACATGCGGCGGATCGTCAAGCTCCATGATCTTGGAAACGAAAATTACATATTGGATCTTTTGCCGAACGATCCAGGCGTAAGAGAAGTTGCAGAGACCATACTAAGTCGCGATTTGCGCGCTGTTACGAGGGTTCGTGGCGTGTACCTCGTCTTCCCGTCCGAGCCTCTATCCGAGGGAAAATTGGAAGACCAAGGGCGCTTTCTTGGTCCCCACACCGATCAGGTATGTCAACAGCTGAATGCTTGCGGATACCTGGAAGATGTGAACCCACGTAACGGCGGCTTTACGGTTTATCCAGGTAGTCATAAACGTATGTTTCGAGAGCATCGTTATGAAGCGAATTGGTCACCGCTTGGTTCGTTTCAAGATACATTGAAAGAGGTCGCAGAAACGATCGAACCATACGAAATCGTGGCAGAAAAAGGCAGTGTCGTTTTTTGGCACGGGCGCACCGTACATTCTGTTGGGATTCATCTTGGTGCTGACATCCGCTGGGCATTGTTTGCCGACTTCACCCAAGACCAGCCGGTCTTGACAGACGACGAACACAAAGACGTCAATCAATATGAGTGGTTTAAAGACGCGAAACTCTTTCGATCGGACGAGCTAGCTGGTGATGATATGTGGCGAGGTTGGCGTCTCGGTCGCTAAATCGCGTGGCTGACAAATAGATCAGGGTCGCCGTCGAGGGGTGAAGCTTGCGTGGTTCACCCGATCACCATCTAATGGGGTTTTTCGCGGGGCTTTGTAAAATGGCATCGATATCTCCAAAAGACGGGCCCGTGGCCGTGACGGGGTGCTCAGGATTCACTGGTGGACACATGGTCCGCGAATTGGTTCATCACGGCTACCAGGTTAGGGCTTGTATCCGGGACGCAAGTTCGTGGCGTGGAAAGGATAGTGTCGACTATCTCAGTCGACTTGCGAACGTTGATGTTATTGACGGATGCGATCTATTCACTCAGGGCTCGTACGATGACGCATTCGACGGATGTTCCGGCGTATTCCATGTCGCCGCAGTACTCGGAAATTCGGCGGACGGAAAGTCTCAGCCGTTGGGAAGTGGCGATGTGGCGCAGGACGTCTACGACGGCGGCATGATTGGCACTCAAAACGTCATCGATGCGATTAATGCCAGCGGATCCGTGAAACGGATGATCTACACCAGTTCGATGGCCGCTGTTTCTGGCGCCAAGGGAGCATCGCTCCCGAAAGGTTATGAGTGGACTGAAACCGACTGGGCCTCCGATGACGTTAACCCCGAGCACTGGGATCATCCCAGAAATTCCTACGCCAAGAGCAAAGTCGACACGGAGCTCTTTATCAACGCAGCTGCGGCCGCGAGTGACGGACTTTGGGACGCAATCACCATGAATCCAGCCATGATCTGTGGCCCGATCCTTTTTAAGGCACAGGTGGGTCAATGGATCGAACAGATTGGGCGACTCGCTGGGGGGCTCGAGCCTTCCTGGCCGTCTAAATACGATATGTACTACAACATTATCGATGTAAGGGATCTGGTTAAGGCCCACCGGCTCGCTGCCGAATCAGACGCTGATCACAAAGACTCGCACGGCGGTAATCGCTACGTTATGCACGGTAGTGGTGGCCGTTCTGCGCTTCGGTTTGGAACCGAGGTTGCGGCGGTGATCCAGGAGAACTTTCCATCCTTTAAATTGGGAGAACCTGCCACCGTCACCGGTTCTGGAAATGCGATCACCATAGAATCGAATGTCTTGAACGACTGCAAAAAGGCCAAAGAAGTACTCGGGGCTACGATTCGACCGGTCGAAGACACCATTCGAGATGTGGTCGAGACGTCGATCGAGCTAGGAATTGTCACACCACAGTTGAACGTCTGAGAACGAATCGTGTTTGCGATCTATTCCTTTTGCGGCAGTTCCTTTAAGTAAAGGTCTTGTTTCGAGTACGGTATTTCGATGTCCTCGCGTCCAAAGGCTTTGTAGATCTCGACGAAGAGATCATGAGAAATCGATCCTTTGTATTGGGGATCCTCAATCCAGACAAGAAGTTCGAAATCGAGACTGGAAGCGCCGAATGCGCGCATTCGAACCATGGGTTGTGGTTGCTCACAAACTGATGGATGTGATTCGGCTATGGTCTGGACGACTTCGGAGACGTGATCAACATCAGAACCGTATGCGACCCCGAAGGCAATGGGTACTCGAATTTTTAGGTAAGGCCCTCCGCTCTCGTTAACGATTTTGGCACTAGCGATGACACCATTAGGAATCGTGATTTCGACATCGTCCCGCGTCAGCAACCGAGTACTCCGTAGTCCGATTCGCGACACTAAACCACGCTCACCAGTATCGAGTGTGATGTAGTCACCGATCCTGTAGGGGGCGTCAGCCACGATGAAAAAGCCTGAAAATACGTTTGCCAGGGTGTCTTGCGCCGCAAAGCCAATGGCGATACCCACAATGCCAGCTGACGCTAGCCATCCAAGGGGATTAATTCCCCAAATGAGTAAAAGCAAGTAACTGCCGACGAGAATGGTTAGGATTTTCGCGGTGAGATCGAATAACGGCTTCGTTCGAATTTCGACCAAGCTGAACCGATCGTGTTGTTCTAACGTGTCAAGCAACACGGTCGATATCAGTATCGATGCGCGCATCCAGCTTCCGATAATCACCGACAGTAGAATATTGATAATTAACTGCTTGCCAAAAGGAAGCGGGGCCATATTTGTCGCTAGCGTGAGGCCGAAATACAGGACCGAGGTAAATGCTGGTTTACGCAAATATTGGAGAACATCGTCGTCCAGTAGCGATTCCGTCATGTTAGCCAGTTGGCCTAAGCCCCAGAAAATGACGCTGCGTAAAACGATCGCTAATAGGTAAAACGTTATCGCGATGACGAGTGAGGCAAGGAAAGGCGTTGCCAGAACGATTTCCCAAGTCGGAATCAACCCATCCGGTAGCCAGTCTACGACGTTCGGTAATTCCTCTGATAGCGGGGAAATTCCGACTTGCTCTTGATCACGGGTAGTTGCGAGTATCGCGTCGGTCACAATCGGGTCTCCTTAAAACCATTGCCAACATTGCATCTGCGTTGCGACATTGCAACGCGTTAGTCGATTATCAATCCGATCTTCGTTAGGTGCATCGAAGTGCAATGACCCGCGGTAGTATTCACGTCCGGGAAGTTGGTGGATGACTTTCCAGCACGCTATGACCGCCGAAGCTATGGATTCCTTAGTAGGAGTAATTTATGCCGTTAGAAGTCGAAACGTTTGTTGCCCATGGGCTCAATCGTCTTCCAGACAATGAGATCTTACCGAAGCCTCGGGTCGACCCAGCGGCTACGATGGAGGATAACCAGTACAACCCCTGTGCCGAGGCATCGCCTCGATCAATACCACGGGGAAAGGTCGAGAAAATCCGCGATTGGCGGGATACTGAGATGTACCCGAATACCACCCGCGATATCTGGATCTATACGCCCCCGGGTTTCGATCCCCAGAAGGTCCGCCCTGCCCTCGCTTTTTTTAATGACGGAGCGGGATACGTACACCGTGCTGGATCTGTCCAGGTACCGGCCGTATTCGATTCACTTATTCACACCAAGGAACTTCCGCCAATTGTCGGAATCTTTGTGAATCCGGGGACGCCTGATGAGCCCGTTCCCGACGGGAGCTATCCTGATCGGGGTCGGTCATACGAATATGATTCCATCACGCCTCGTTACGTGAACTTCATTAAAGATGAGCTGATTCCACTGGTCGAATCCAAACTCGGATGTGAGTTGGACGTTGACCCTCGTAAGCGCCTTATATGCGGTATATCGAGTGGTGGTATCTGTGCACTCAATGCAGCTTGGCATGACGCTTCCGTGTTTGGGTTGGTGCTCAGTCATTGTGGGTCGTTTACGAACATACGTGGGGGACACAACTACCCTTATTTGGTGCGGACGAGCGTGAAAAAGCCCATAAGAGTGTTTCTCCAGAGTGGGAAACACGATCTCGATAATTGGCTAGGAAACTGGCCGTTGGCAAACCAACAAATGGCTAGCGCCCTAGAGTTCGCGGATTACGAACACCGATTTGTCTACGGCGCGGGGACACATTCGCTCCGCCATGGCGGAGCAATCTTCGCCGATTCACTCAGATGGTTATTCGGTACGGTCTGAAGACCCTTCGTTTACCGACCTTGCATACGCGCCTGAATTGCTTGCTGGCACGCTTCGGAAAAGTTTGAGTAGTTGTCTTGGAGGCACAGCATAACGGCGCTGCGATCGCCGGTACCAAACGAATCTGAACAGTGTTTTCTAATGTCCTCCATGCACGGGTTTTGGGTAGAAGATCCCGCCGACTCGCTGCCCTCAGTCGTTTGCTCACTCGAGGCCTCTTCCTCTTTGACTTTTGTTTTTGCTTTCTCGGATTTCGTTACTGGCTTACCGTGATTGTCTACCGCCTCCGATGCGGTCTCGTGATGTGCAGCAAAACCCCCGGCTGCTAGCACGATCAGGCATGTTCCCGCGATCCAAGATGATCTTGTCTTCGTCATCGAGTTGTTTCCTTGTCATTTCTCGTAGCTGATCAGATCGATCAGTTGAGTGCAAGACTACGATTTTCCGAGTTGTCGTGGACGGGGCTAATTTCGGTGATGAAAAAGCACGCGTGCTGTTCGAATTGTAGAGGCGTCCCGGGACGTGTCTGTCCAAGCAAAAAGAAGCCCATCTCCAACGCGACTCATTTGAGGGAAGCCGGCATTTCGCCGAGTACTCATGCGGGTGACTGTCCGCAATGGGCCAAGCCTTCCCGTGTTTGAAATCACTCGCCATAGGAGCGCCCCCTCGTCCCGATCGTTTTTTCCCATCCAACTGACAACGGCGTCCCCACCGTCGAGAAAATCGATATCTACCCTTCCAACCGGAGAGTTGGCGTCAATCATCACGGGTGAGCCGAAGGATCTGCCGTCGTCATCGGAACGTATCATTCGGACGAGAGGCGTTGAGTTCGCTTCCGTATACCAGGCGATAACGACAGCTCCGTTATATGCCGCAATTGCCGGTCCGTTGACCGGGCAGCCGCCGATCTGCCAAGTATCCTGAAAAATAGAACGCCCAGTCTCCCAACGTCCATCCAGTAGTCGTGAAACATAAATATCTCGGATTTCATCGCGATTTCTATCGCGGTATACCAAGATCGGGCCACTGTCGGCGATGGCGATATCGGTTTGACAGCAATCGCAAACGAGATCGTCAACAAGTTGGGAATTTTGAAATGGTTTTCCCATTGCGACACTGGCCGATCGTAGCGTCATTCCGCCGGCCGTTGTCTCATCAGAGCCGTGTTGTCCCTCGACCATTTCTCGGCCATCTAACCAAACGGCGATAAGCTCGTCTTGATATGAGGCGAGGCTAACGAAACCATGTTCGCTCGGCGTGCCATCGTGATGGGGTTTCTCTGATTCGGACCAAGTGACGCCAGCGTCAATGGAGCGAGCGATTTCGACGTCGTACGCAAAGCCTCCAGCGGGCTGCCGAACCAACCAATGCGCAGACCATCGAGTTCGTGAGATGGGTGTGACGGATGGAAAATCTGCCCAGTTGACGAACCAATTAGAGCCGGTGGCCACCACACTCGAAGTTGCCCATTCATCTCGTTCGAAGGTGCTATATCGCAGCGAGGTCGAGGCGTCATGTGGTTCAAGCCAACTCAATACGACTAGATCGTCAACATCCGTCGCGAGATGGGGCGCGGAGCTGCCTGGCTTCGCGTCTGTTTCGATGATTTGGATATCGTAGCCACGTCGATCGATTTGTTTTTCGGCACACCCGACGATTGCGATTAAAAGCACCGGGGGCAATAAGGAAAATGCGATCAGGAAGATACGCGTGGTCTTAGGGTACACAGTTCCAATGACCCTCCAGAACAATATTTAAGCATGGACTAAAGTCGTCACGAGCGCTCTTTGTTCCGGGGCGCAGCATTTCTGCATAAGTGTTGAAAGACCTTGGTGGCTCTGATGGTTCGTCGGTGACAGTCCCGTATCGTTCTTTTCACTTTGCTATGGTTGTCTGACACGCTGGAAACGGATGGCTTGTCATGCCAAGAAAATACATCGTCTACGGTGGTGAACTCAGTTATTTCACCAGAAAGCTTGAGGCAGCCATGGTGTTCTATGGTGCTGAATTCGAGCTGCGGTCTAAAACGCCGGACATCCGTGGAGAAATAGAGGACCGCTCGGGGACCCATCAGGTCCCCGTATTACATACACCAGAAAATTGGATGATAGCCGACACCACGCCGCTTATGACGATGTTAGACAGCCGCTTTCCAGATCGGAGGATGTACCCCAATGGCCCCCTCGGCGTACTCGTGCACACAGTTGAGGAGTACTTTGATGAATGGATTGCGCGAACGATGGTGCATTACCGGTGGCATCATGAAGAAAGTGCTCGCTTCGCGTCACTAAGAATGTCAGGTGGAAACGAGGCCGCAGCGGCTCAGGTATTGAATTGGGGTCCTCGAGCATGTCGGGCGACGGGGACCGAATCAAATCAGCAACAGGCGGCTGCCGAGGCCGAATATGTACGTATTCTTGAGGCCGCGGAGGCGCAGCTCAATCAGTCAGCCTATCTTTTGGGCGATCGACCGACGGCGGTTGATTGCATTGTTCTTGGTGGTCTTCGTGCACACACCAATATGGATCCAACCCCGAAGAAAGTGACAGCGGGGTTCCCGAAAGTTATTGCCTGGTCGGAGACTGAAGCTGATAGATGGAAAGGTGTTGGTGAACTTGCCCCGTTTCCGGATTCAACAGAGTTTGCCCAATTTGTCCTCGGAGAAATGACGACAACCTATCAACCCTATCTTCTCGCTAATCGTGAAGCGTCGTCGGTCGGTGCGAAGGCGTTTAGCGCAAATATTTACGGGGAAACCGTCAGCTATTTGACGCGTCCCTACCCGCCTCTCTCTGCCGCGCTGGTGAGTGACCGCATTAAGAATACGTTGGACGTGGAGGAAACAGTGCTTGTGGAAAATTGGTTAAACCACGTTGGTCTACATGCGTGTTTCTGGGAAGGCTAAGTTCTCGTTTCCGCATGTCGCAGCAAAGGGATTTTAGCTAAGCCCCATCGGGGTATTGAACCAACTCAATATTGACCCCGTCGGGACCGCGGACAAACGCAATTTGGACACCAGGCACGGTTTCACGGGGTTCCATTAAAAACTCGACACCTAGATCTTTTAATTGAACCGCCGCTCCATCCATATCATCGACGCGTAAACCTAGATGATCTAGTCCGAGTTGTTGGTGAGGATTTTTAGACATGCGAGTGATGTCGTCCGTCACGGTGGAGATCAATACAGTTTGCCCGTCTAACTCCATATTGCACCGGGGTAATCCGTTTGCGCCTTTCGATTTGGAGATCTTTGCACCGAACATGGTTTCATAAAATCTACCCGCTGCCATCGCGTCGTGGCTCATGAGATGAATGTGATGGTGTCGGTATTTCGGCATACGGGTAGTCCTTGTTGAAGATTGTTGCGATTGCAGATGACCCACCCAATAAAGCGGAGGTTCTAAGAGGTTGTTGAAGAGCCAGCTGCGACGATTTCATGCATACCTTGCCACTCACTCCAATGGTCGCAGAGATTCTCGACGGACGTCTTCCACGGATCATACGTCGACGGATAGTCAAGAAATTGGCCGTAATAACCTCGATCCAGATGATCGCTTACCCCGTGACCTAAGCGACGACTGCCCTCATGGGGGTTGCCTTCCCGTAAACGTCGTATTCTGAAATAGATATTCATACGCGGATGGCCACTATGATTGGGTGTCGGGGTATGTGGACAGCTGTGGAGTGCGATCACTGCATCGCCTTCGTTTAACAGAACTGGCGTCAATTCCGGCCAATCCCACTTGTCGATCGGCAAAGCGTGCTCGCGCTTCATCTGCAGGTGCGCTCTGACTGATTCTGGTAATCCATTCAGGTAGGTCCGTCCACTCTCTGTGACTTTGATGCGCGGCCAGCCTGGACCTTCTGGACCGATGACGCCTCCGGCATCACGTTGAAAGCGAAATGCCGCTTCAACTTCTTCGTGCATACCTTTCAGAACGGCGAATTGGCCTCGTCCAGGTACAGATTGATCATTGAGAGCGACGCCTACCAGCGCTGAGTAACTACCGAGCGATATCGTCCGATCCGGGTCTTGCCACAATTGACCGTCGTTGCTGCCGCGTCGATCTTCGTTCTCGCCAAAATACGGGCCCGGGTCTAGGGGCCGACCCCTCCCGGCTTCAATGTCGTTAGCCGATTCAGGTATCGGTCCACTCCAACTTCCGTCGACATGGGGGCTTGGCGTGCCCCCCATCGCGTCGAAAGCGGGCGTCACGGCGACCTGCGAACTGATCACTTCGGGAAACGGGCCCAAATCGGTCTCTAGAATCGTTTTGAGAAGAGTGTCATTGAATAACCGCAGGATATCTGGATGGGTAGCTAGTTCCCGAGGGACCAAGAGTACCCGTTTGTCGGATGGCAACGCGCCTTCGACTAATCGTCTTGCTGTTTGGATGAAGGGCCTTGGAATGACATCTTTGATGACGATGAAACCGTCCTCGAAAAAGCGCTGCTTCTGCTCGTTGCTCAGATAATCGTGCTGCATGGTTCAATTCGTTAGTCGTCTACGAACAGGATACCCACGCGGTGTCGGATTCGTCGAGGGGTCGAATCCTGGGTCGATTTCATCACCTAGTCGTCCGCGGAATCTCTGTTCGATACGTCCTCTGCGATGGACCGAAGCTGATCCTCACCGCCTTGGAGTTGAACGCGTAGAAAATCAATCAGTTCACTATCGGATTCAAGGTACTTCCGTTCTGACAGGCTTTGCTGCAGTTTTTGACATGCTTCAGCTACGCGATCGGCGGCCGCTTTCAAATCGCTGCTAATGAACTCAGTCATCTGTTGATTACCTCCATTCATGACGCCGGACTCACCCATTGCTTCCGAGACGCCGTCGAAAAATCGCGCGTGTTCGCAGTCCGGAGCATGATTTGGACAGTGGGTTTGGTTCAGCACTGCGTGAATGTTCTGTAGGGCGTCGGCCACCCACGAATCATCGCCTCGGTAAGTGAGCAACGTTGCTTTGAAACTCATATTTGCCTGGTTTTCGGTGTCGTCGAGCATGCCATCGATGCCATAGTGCTGACCGTCGACATAGACGAAATAGCCGATGTCGTTCACCTGAAAACCTTTGCGCCGAAGGATCCACTGATACATTTCGATTTGTCGTTTGTACCCTTGTTTCCACCGGCCTTCTAGATTGATCTCTTTCGGCTCTTTTTTGGGAGACATTACGCCCTGGGAGGTACTTTTGTAGTCGACAACGTGAAGTTCGTTTGTCTCGACGTTGCGCCATACATCATCAATACCGCCACCGAAGAGAATGTTGGTTTCTTCATGGATGGTATTGAAGTGATTAAGTGACGCGCCGAAATGAAGTGCGTTTACCCAACGTTCTAGATCTTCGTGAGCGAATGGAACCAGATGCTCTAATCCGTTTCGAATCATAAACGGGTGGGACAACTGTCTCTCTCGATACCGATTAAAGTCGCGTTTAAGGAGCAGATCGGTAGCGCTATTAATATTGAAGCCTGGGATTGACGGGAACTTGACTCCCTTCACGCGATCTAGCCAAAAACATGCCGGACATTGAATAAAGTCCTCGACTCGCCCCCGGGAGAGCTCGTAGGGCTCCGGTCGGCTTGGCTTAAAGGTACCGCGATGCCTAGGCACGCGAGACTATCACGCGCGTAACTAAATCCGGCATGCGAACCCGACGCTCATGAACGATACAGCACGGCATTTCTTCCCCAACTCAGCGGCTGAATTCCGATCGAGTTTAGCAGGTGCAACAACTGTTCCACTTAGTTCTGCAGAAAAGGTTTCTCAAGCAAATTAATCGGGGCACTATGCAACCGTTGAACAACGGTAACTAAGGAGTTATGGACCATGAATATTCTCTCGCCCGTACTCGGCATGATGGTGTTAACACTCGCCATGACGATTGCATTATTTGTATCACGGCTTCCGATAATCGTGAAGAATTTCCCGAACCTTCAAGGTGCTAAGTACGCGGACGACATGAAACAAAACATGTCTGCCGGTCTGCGGAATATTACCGACAACTACAACCACCTGTTCGAGCAACCGGTACTTTTTTACGCAACCGCGCTATACATTCATCTAGTAGGCCATGTTGACTTGATTCACATCCGATGTGCCTGGGTCTTTGTTGGATTCCGGGTTGCGCATTCGCTCGTGCAAGCGACTATCAACAACGTCGCGACGAGGTTGACGATGTTCCTCGGGGCAACTGTTGCCTTAGCGATCATGGTTGTGCGAGAAATGATCGTTGCGCTTGCTGGTTAACGGTTCACCCAACGATTCTTCCACGGGCGATTCGTCTTGAGACATTCGCTGATAGGCATCTCTTGGGGGACGATTGCAATCATCGCGCTGTCGTCCCCTGCGTCTGCAAATAACGACCCCTTAAGTTTCAAAAGAGAGCTCGAAGACGCTCACGATCAATATCAGCAATTCTCGGACGCTGGCGACTTGCCGAATGCGGAACGCCTTGGGACCTTAGCGCTCGAGCTGAGCGAGCAGATCTACGGTACGGATCATCCCAATACCGCAATACTTTCTTTCAATTTAGCCAAAACGCTCAATGCTTCTGCAGGCTTCCGATGGAGAGGACTTCGTGTTGCTGAATTGGTGGTAGCGCGTTATCGAGTTGTATATGGAGAAAATGCTGACGAGACTGTAGTACCTATCACGCTATTGATCCAAGCGCTGGCGAAGGGGCTCCAGAGCAATTCGTTTGGGGACGAACAAGCCAAGAGACATCGGCAGATGTATGTCTTGGTGGGGCTGGCTGAACGCATTGCAAAACGCAGCAAGGAAGCCACCCTGCTACCGGACCTCTATCAAAATATTTCGAAGATTGGATTACGTGACAGTCGGCGATACAGCGTTGAGGCGGAAGATTTGTATGAGCAAATCTATGGAAGGAAACACGTTCAGACGTTGATTGCCGCGATGAATGCGGCCTCTTTTAAAAACCGCGATGCGCAAAACAAAGCGTATGAACGAATTCTTCGAAACGGAAAGGATGTTGAGGGCTTCAGTCGGTACCAATTCGCAACACACCAGAAACTATCGATTAATTATCTTGAAATTGGTGATGAGAGGAAGGCCACGGAACACTTGCAGGCGGCAGGGTTGCTGACGACCGGACACCAAGACGCTAACTATGCCCCGATCTACAAGAAACCGCCCGTTTATCCCCGTCGAGCCGTCGTTCGGGGCATCGAAGGTTATGTCCTACTCGAATTTACGGTCACACGGGAGGGCGGGATCCGTGATCCTAAAGTTATCGATGCCAACCCGCCGAGAATTTTCGATCAAGCTGCACTCGATGCGGTGGGCCAATTTCGATACATACCGCGAGTCGTGAATGGCGAGCCAGTTGAAGTCGACGGAGTGACCAACCGGATCGCCTTCAGTTTTAACGATTGACTGTTTCGCCTGATTCGCTCTCTAGGTAACTTCGAGCTATTTGTTGTCTGGGAGGGGTATTCGAAGATTGAATACTTTGGTTAGCAACTCGCTCTTCGGTCTTGAGGGAAGACCCTTGTTGAGGATGGCCTCCATCCTAGTTTGCGCTTCGAGATACACGTAGCCAGGATCATCAGGTGCCTCTGCCAATACATAAAACTCGCCCGATCGAATGGCGTCGAAGACCATCTCGGCACATAGCGAAGGTGCCATCCCGAACGCCTTAAAGCGCTCGGCAATCGGGTTTGGTTTGCTATCAAGCCGCGGAGTTCCTTCGGCGACACCGCCGTATCGTTCTGGCCGGTTCCGCTCTGACGTAACGATGTTTGTAGCGACTGCATTAGGGCACAAGACATGCACAGAAAGCGCGCCTCGAACCTCATTGTAAAGAGCTTCAGTCAGCGCGACGCATGCGTGCTTGGTGACCCCATAGACGCCTTGTGCACAGCAGATACCGTCCTGCGAGGAGGTTGTTACGATCGAGCCGGGTGCGTTTTGTGAAAGCATTTTCGGAACGAAAGTTCGAACACAATTCGCGACACCTTTGATATTCACCCCGATGACGAAGTCCCAGTCAATGTCTCTTGCCGTCAACACGCCACCGCCCCCACCGACACCCGCGTTGCAGCAGAGTAAGGAAATTGGTGTATCGGGGAACGCGCTGGATATGGCATCCGCGAGTTCCGCCACGCTCTCTTCGGACGAAACGTCTACGGTGTAGCCGAGTAATGCGACACCGGCTTCGTTTGCTGCAGCCCTAAGATTGTCTTCAGCGCTTTGTATCGCTTCCGATTCGATATCCGCGATGACGCAATGCATGCCTTTCGCCATCGCCGCCTCAATCAATGCGTAACCGATACCCGACGCACCGCCTGTAACAATTGCAAGGCCACCCGCCAAGTCCTCAATACGAGCGTGGGCGTTTTTGTTCGGTCTCGTTTGGAGCTGGTCGGTCATTGTGTTTCCTTAAGATTTTCCTAGCTAACCTAATCGGTCCTATGAGCTGCGTTACTTGTCAGCTATTTCGCTCGGTTGGTAACTCGTTGCGCGAATGTCTGGTAGCGTTCCGGCCAATTCAGACGCAGGATCTCCTGCAATGCGGGTATGCCGCATGACTCTAGATTGCGAATAGTCGTACGGGGCGGCTCGATGTAGTACCCGCCGGTTATCCCATATTGCGAGGTCGCCCAGCTGCCAGTGATGTTCTGTGACCCTTGGCGGTTGAGCCGCCAGGTCGAGTAACTCAGCGAGCAGTTTGTCGGATTGTTTGTCCGTCAAGCCGGGGATGCCATACGCATGGCGGCCGATATAAAGCGACTTCATATCTGTTTCCGGATGAGTTTTGACTAGCGGACGCAACGGCGCTCCTTTCGTGTGGAATCCGTAGCCATCACCCGTTCGTGGAACCTGACCCAACATCTCGTGGGAATAATAGTTGGAATGCAGAGCGCAGAGCCCCTCGACCTGTTGCTTCATCTCATTGGATAAAACGTCGTAGCCGGCTCGCATATCCGCCCACTGGGTTTCACCACCTGCGTCGGGTACGGCCATGGCCGTTAAGCAGGATGCCTTGGCTGCAAGTGGCTTGAAGGAGCTGTCAATGTGCCAGCGTTCGTTCCCGCGCAATATCCAGTAGGGTAAGTCGTTGTCATCGACGACCTCCCCGTTTGCGCGTTCGTTGGAGATGGCGGCGAGCACTGTTTCCAGCTCGCCAAAACGCGAGGCAAAGGCAATTTGCGCATCGTCCGACAGTGTCTGTGCTGGAAAAATGAGTACACCGAAGTCTAGAAATGCACGGTTCACGATGTCCCAGTTCGTGTTGTCTAAGTGCGCCAAATCGACGCCCGTAATTGTTGCACCCAGCGTAGCGTCTTTGGGTTCTATTTCTATAGGCATGGGACGAATCTTAGCGTTAATAGGGGCTCGGGCGGCAAGCCATTTGCCTCCCGCGGAAACGGTAAGATCGGGCTCGTCCATAACGCCATAGG